>ENA-UOUE01001047-UOUE01001047.1-compost-metagenome-genome-assembly--contig:-NODE-1047-length-19472-cov-14.769528_pt1 | contig 19472 bp, 11 predicted proteins | sample MGYA00238146_ERZ747223 | MGnify/ENA primary metagenome ERZ747223 (study PRJEB28781, sample SAMN06268865) | compost metagenome | isolation source: single cell | place: USA: California, Emeryville, Joint...
TTACTGATGAATACCTCTACCAAGAATTCATTGATGAGCCTGTTGAATTCGTTGACTTCGATGCTGTTGAAGACTTCAACCTTCCAAACAGACAACAAGTTGCCAATGGCTTCCACAAGGCTGGTAATGTTGCTGGGACAGTCTCCAAAGTCGCTGGTAAAGTTTCCAACTATGCTGGCAAAGCCTCAAGTGGTCTTCACTGGGTTGGCAACAAGATCGGTGGCAAAGAACTCGAAGAAGAAGATGAATATGTCGTTGTCTATCTTGATGAAGCCGATGAAGTTTCTGATGAAACTTTAGAATTCGTGGGTGATGAACCTAGAAGAAGATTACCACCCATCTGCATAAGAACAGTACCTGGCACCACAATCACAAGGAAAGAGTATGAAGAAATCGTAAAGAGAATGTTTGGTAGCACCAAAACTCAAGAATTCGAAGACGAGTACGTTGATGAATCCCTCTACCAAGAGTTCATTGATGAACCTCAAGATTACGATGTTGTCTATTATTACGACGACGCTGAAATAGAGGACCTCCATCTTCCAAGCATGAATCAAGTCAAAAATGGAGCTAAAAGCGTCGCCCACGGCACTCTCAATGCTGGAGCTAAAGCCGCAAACGCTGTCTCCCGTGGTGCTAACAGCGTCTCAAATGGCGCCGGGAAAGTCGCTTCTGGTACTGGAAAAGTTGCTAAAGTTGCTGGAACAGTCTCAAAAGTCTCAAAAGGAGTGCAGGTTGGTGCTGGAGCCGTCTCAGTGGGTACTGCATGGATCCCGCACCCTGCTGGCCAAGCAGTCTCCAAAGGCGCAGGTGCAGTTTCTAAGGGAGCCGGTGCCGTTTCCAAGGTCTCTGGACAACTTGCGAAAGGCACAGGTGCCGCTTCGAAAGTTGCTAGCGGTGTCAAGACCGTTTCTAGAGGAGTTTCAAGTGGCGCAGCAGCAGCTGGCAGAGGACTCAGCAAACTTGCCAACAAAGTCGGAGGCAACAAGGGTAGAGAAATCGAATTCTTTGCTGATGAGCCTGTAGAATTCGTCTACTATGACCCAGTTGAATACGTTTACGAACCAGTTGAATTCATTGATGAACCTGTTGAATTCGTTGACTTCGATGCTGTTGAAGATTTCAACCTTCCAAACAGACAACAAGTTGCCAATGGCTTCCACAAGGCTGGTAATGTTGCTGGAACCGTCTCCAATGTCGCTGGTAAAGTCTCCACCGTTGCTGGCAAGGCTTCAAGTGGTCTCCACTGGGTTGGAAACAAGATCGGTGGCAAAGAACTTGAAGAAGTTGTTGTTGAAGACTATCTCTATTAAATCTCTATAAAATAGAAATATCAAATAGAATTCATCGAAAATTGAGCGATTACTTCTTGTTTTACATTGAATTCGTAGCAAAATTGAATAAGCCGGGTTATCAGTAGTGTTCTTCATCATCATAATAGGGCTATACGAAATCAAATAATATATATAAAAAAATAATAATAATCAAGAAACCACATTTAAACCTATCTTTTATTCACCTAACGATGCGCATTCAAAATTTTGTGTCTAGCGTTTGCATCATCCTCTGAATTTGAGCCTGCTATAGTCAATCCTTATGCTCCAATAAAAGTATTCAATCTCTGTTTCTCTTGATAGATGTCCCATTTTTTCAAGAAATCGAGAACTTCACTTTTTAAAAATTGAAATTAGTGGCTCTACAATATAATATAGAAATCAGTGCCTTCAAATGAATTATTCTCCAAAGCTTTAGTTTTGCCCATTGGCACTTCGATTCTCTTCCTGAAATTGCATTTCATAGCTTCGCGTTTGGAAATTCTAATTTAATTGAGAGATAAAGCTCGAATTAAATTGCTGAATAATCCCAGATTTAACTAACAAGAGACTTGAATTTTACTAATCGTGCTATTTTTGGCAATTAAACATTGATGCACCGAAAGTATCAACAATACAGTGTCGATTCTCCCTATATGATGATATGGGACAGTGAAGGGCATGGTTTGCTCGCAAGTATACCCCTTAACCATATTGATCTGCTTCTTTAGGAATAGCAGCAATTGAATACAGATAAAAGTCATTTGTGACTCCATTGCTGATGATTGATACAATTTTTTCACAGAAGTATTAGTAAAACACCCAAAATTCACTGAACCTATTCAGAATCCCAGCGCAAAATTATCTCTGCTATCGTCCTAATCTAAGATCAGTAGACTACAACAAGCAATTTTTTTTTCATTCGCCATTTTGAAGTAACATCTGCTTTACCTTACATTATATGAAAAAAAGCCAAACAATTCATTTGCCGAAGTGACCGATAAGTGACTATCTCTAATCCACACTTATGATGGCAGTGTGTAGGTTTAGTACTGTGAAACTCGAATATTTCAGATTTATAAAAGGCCTATTTCACAAAAATAAATTAAATTCAGGGTGAGAACGATCCCGAGCCAAATTTGCATGAATTTAAACTCTGAGCTTCTGTAAACATAATAATACAATTTTCATTCTGAAAAATTTACAAATGAAAGTTGCAATCTTCGTGTTCGCATTACTTGCTTTCTCAGCGTTGGCTGAAGACCAAACATATCAGGCTGAGATATATGCTGACGATTCGCAAGATTATGATATTGAGTTCTCAAAATCTGGTGTGCCTCCTGGCGCAGCCCCAGTTAACAGATACACGCTCATCAACGCAAGAGACAAAGCAAGATTTGAACAGGAGAAGAGGAACAAAGCCTCATCTTCTTCCTCGATGACTAAGGACAAAAGAGTGACACCAAACAGAGAAATGGAAGACGAGTATGCTGATGAATACTTGTACGAAGAATTCATTGACGAACCTCTTGAATTCGTCGATGACTCTCAAGAATACGACGACATCGTCTATTACATTACTGGAGACGACGACATTGTCTACTACCTTAATCAAGATGGCGAAGTTGTAGCTTTCGGTCTTCCAAGCTTCGGCCAAATCAAGAGCGGTATTTCCAGCGCCGTTAATACTGGAGTCAATGTCGGAAGAAATATCGTTAATACTGGCTTCAACCTTGCTGCTCCAGGACTTGCTGCTGGCAGAAATCTTGTTAATAATGGCATCAATGCCGGCAGAAATCTTGCCAAGCAAGGAATCGCTGTTGGCAAAAATATTGTTAATAATGGCATTAAAGTTGGCAAAAATGTTGCTCAGACTGGTCTCCGTGGTGCTGCTAACGTTGCTAACTCTGTCTCACGTGGTGCTAACACCGTCTCAAATGTCGCCTCAAAAGTTGCCTCGGGCTCTGGAAAAGTTGCCAAAGTTGCTGGAACGGTCTCAAAAGTCTCAAAAGGAGTGCAGATTGGCACTGGAGTTGTCTCAACGGGTGCCGCATTCATCCCACACCCTGCCGCACAAGCAGTTTCCCGAGGTGCAGGAGTAATCTCCAAAGGTGCTGGTGTCGTCTCGAAAGTCTCGGGACAACTTGCCAAAGGCACAGGAGCCGCTTCGAAAGTCGCGAAAGGTGTCTCAACGATCTCGAAGGGAGTTTCAAGTGGGGCAGCTGCAGCTGGAAGAGGCCTCAACAGACTTGCCAACAGAATCGGAGGCAGCAGGGGTAGAGAAATCGAATTCTTTGCTGATGAGCCTGTAGAATTCGTCTACTATGACCCAGTTGAATACGTTTATGAACCTATGGAATTCATTGACGAACCACTCGAATATGTCATTTATCATGAAATTGAAGATTTCAACCTTCCAAACAGACAACAAGTTGCCAATGGCTTCCAAAAGGCTGGCAATGTTGCTGGAACAGCCTCCAATGTCGCTGGCAAAGTCTCCAACATTGCTGGTAAAGCCTCAAGTGGTCTCCACTGGGTTGGAAACAAGATCGGTGGCAAGGAACTTGAAGAAGTTGTCATTGAAGACTACCTCTATTAATTATGAGAATGAAATGAATTGATAGTAAAATTGAATTACTAGCTCGATATTCTTTATCGTGGTGCAAGGCTATACTTAATTGGATATTAATGCGTAATCAAATAACATAAGGAAACCAATTAAAACATCCAAACTAACAGCACTATTTGATTAGTTTAGAAACTCAGTAAACATAGAATGACTTTTTTCGTTTTATTTTAGGGTCCATCACGCAAATAGATGAGAGAGAAAGAAAGAAAATTTTTGTTATTCACGGCACGATTGTTAATGAATGATATATCAACTAAAATCAAAGAAGGAAAAAAAAAAGATAAAGTAATACGTGATTCATTTCCTTAGATAGACAGGCAGGGAGAAAGGTATGTTGTCGAATCTCATGTGTCCAACATATCACGCTAATAAGAAACTTTCAGATGAAACGAATCTAAATTTTGAGAACTCGTGAGCCCAAAATTGAGTTATTTTAAAATTCAAACTGATGAAAGTATAATTCAAACTTTTCACTCGGAAAAATTACAAAATGAAGGTCGCAATCTTTGTTATTACTTTGTTCGCTTTGACCGCTTTTGCTCAAGAAGAGCAATATCAACGTGATGTTGAATATTTCGGACTTCCAAGCTTCAGTCAAATCAAGAACAGTGCTTCTCACATTGGTTCAAGCGGGCTCCGTGGTGCTGCTACCGTTGCTATTGGTATCTCACGTGGTACTGATGACGAAACTGAAGACCTCAATCTTCTAGATCGACAACAAGTCGCCAATGGCTTCAACAAGGCCGGCAAAGTTGCTGGAATCGTCTCCAAAGTCACTGGTGCAGTCTCTAAAGTTGCTGGTAAAGTTTCAAGTGGTCTCAACTGGATTGGAAATAAGATTGGAAACAAGAATGGTAACAAGAATGGGGGCAAAGAACTTGAAGTGGTTGTTGCCGAAGCCAATCTCTATTAAATATCAGGATGGAATGATTTTTCTCTTAAAATTGAATAATTAGCTCGATATTCCTCGACGTTGGCTAGGCTATACATACATTGATTTTGATGTGTAATCAAATAGCACAAGGCAACTAATAGAAACTCAAATAAAGTCAGTCCATTAATGAATTTACAAACTCTTTGCCTCAATAATAACATAAAATTACTTGTTTTGTTTTATTTTGGGTCCAACATGAAAGGACAATAGAGAAAGATCAAAACTTGCTGGTATATATGAATAAATAAACTCTCGACTTTTCATCGATTTTGTCTGCTCGAAGAAGGCTCTCAGCCTAGTTCTCTGCTCGCGGTCAAACTGTGTTTCGGTTTCACAAAGCATCACTTCTTTGCTGCGTGAAAATAAACGAATTTTTGAAGATTTCGAAATTTTGCCCTTACCTAAAGCATATTTTATATATAAATACAAACACTTCCAAACAAAGATAGCAATTTAAATACTTAAATAACAGAGCAAGGAATCAATATCGAAAAAAATATATAAGCTCCATATCTGCCAGAATGAGGATAATAGCATACGAGGAGAAATCTTGAGCACGAGCTTATTTGTTTCATGTGCTTCCCAGTGTTCCATTGTTTTTTTCTAGAAATCTCAGATTCATAGTGATCTAACTTATAATGACTTATCATAACAAATTCATGCCCTTCATGAACTAAAATTCTTTGCGAAAATTTCGATTATTTAAAGCTGAGTGTAACTAAGAAAACATTAGCAACAGGCTTGAAGGTGGAATGTTTGTTAATACTGAGACCGTTGAAGCCTTCCACAGTCTAATTGTCTCAAAAATTCTTGATTGATTAAAACGAATGGAGAACAAAAACTCAAAGATGATGAGACTATCCATCGTCAAACTCTTCAAGAAATCCTTGATTGCTTGAAAGGAATAAATAATAGAGGGATTTTTCTGATGATGACGAGGTTGAGGACTTTGACCTTCTAAGCATTGGCCAAACCAAGAGCGGTGCTTCTCACATTGCTTTAAGTGGGTTCCATTGCGCAGGCAATGTTGTAAATTTCGCAAGAAAAGTGGTTCTGGAACAGTAAGGAATACAAATGGCTAGCCAAGTCTCAGGAATGCTCGAGGAACCTCCGCTCGTAAACGCGTAGCCCCACGGCGCTGGAATAATCCCAAACGTTGTCTGGACAACTCTCGAGAGGAACCGAAGTGACTCCTCGCGTCTGGAACGTTATTTCCGCTGTCTTCAGAGGAATTAAGCGGTGCCGCTGTCGCTGGCAGAGTGTTGAGATAATTTGCCGTCAGAACCGGAGTAAAAACAGCTGAGAATTCGAAAAGTAAGATGCTTATGAAAACTTCTAAATGATCTCTATTAATTCTGAAGATGAAATGAAGCTGAATTTGACTAAATTGTGCAATTGTCTTCTAATGCCAGTTGAACTATAGGAAAGTGAATACACAATCATTCTTTATTATTCGTCATGACTTGGACCCTCTTCAACAATGAATATCAAGACTAAATAGACGATAAATGAAATAAACCCACTAAATTAAATTTTGATTAATATAGAAATCCTACATATTGTGAAGGTAGATTGTCCGTGAATTTCCATGATTAGAGCCCAACCCTGATCGGGAATATGAAAAAAGAGTCAGCATTGATTGTTTTTCAAACTTTTTCTTGACTTTAAACTCATTTCAAATTATCCATATCACCATTCCAAATTAATTAGAGAACGATCCCAAGCCGAAATTTTATTTATTTAAGATTTGAAGAAGCAATTAATAATTGCTAAATTTTTCTTCGTAAAAAATTGCAAAATGAGAGTCGCTATCTTAGTTATTACTTTATTCGCTTTGACCGCTTTTACTCAGGAAGAGCAATATCAATCTGAGGTTGAATACTTTGGTATGCCAAGCAAACAGCAAATTGGCAATGGTTTCAAAACCGCTGGCAATATTGCTGGAAAAGTTTCTGGTCCTTTGAAAGTTACTGGTGCAATCCTCAACAGACTCCCACCAGTCCAAGTCGGCCCAGTCAACTCCAGAGTTGTTGGAGCTGGTGCCTCCATTGCTGGCAAGGTTACCGGTGTTGCTTCACATGGATTCAACTACATTGGAAACAAGCTTGGTGGCCACGAAGTTGAAGAAGAATTTGAATTCATTGATGAGCCTCAAGAATACGAGGTACATTATTACATTGACAACCTTGAAGATCTCGAAGACTTTAACCTTCCAACCTTGAACCAAATCAAAGGCGGTATTAAACAAGCCGCCGCTGGCGCCCTCCACACTGGTGCCAATATTGCTAAAGGTGCCTCGCAAGCTGCTAACGCTGTCTCACATGCCGCAACAGTGATTTCTTCGGGTAAAGGACAGGCTGCCAAGACTTTAGGAACAATCTCAAAAGTTTCAGGCGGAGTTTCGACTGTCTCTGGAATAGTATCAGCTGGTGCTAAATTCATCCCACATCCTGCTGCTCAAGGAGTTTCTGCTGGTGCAGGAGCAGTTTCAAAAGTTTCCAAGGTCGTTTCAACAGCCACTGGACAGCTTTCTCAAGGAAAAGGAATAACTACTCAAATCGTTAGAGGCATTGCCGATGCCACTAAAGGTCTTGCCCATGGTGCATCAGCAGCTAGCAATAACCTTAACAAGGCCGCCAACAAAATCCAAAGAGGAAAAAGAGAACTCGAATTCTTTGTTGATGACTCCGTTGAAGATTTCAACCTTCCAAACAGACAGCAAATCGCTGATAACTTCCACAAGGCTGGAGACATCGCTGGAACCGTCTCCAAGGTCGCTGGAACCGTTTCCAAGGTCGCTGGCAAAGTCTCCGACGTTGCTGGCAAAGCCTCAAATGGTCTCCACTGGATGGGAAACAAGATCGGTGGAAAAGAAGTCGAAGTTGAAAATTTCCTCGCTTAAATCTCTATAAAACATGATTATCAAATGAGTTGAGACCTACTAATATTGAGAAGTTATGTACATCCTATTGCTCGTTGATTTTATTGAACTTGGGTTATACAGAGCAAACATGGATAGAATATTGAACCATTTAAGAAATTATGGATCAAACTTTACTTCGACTCACTTATAAACTTTTAAGATCATGAAAAGAAGCATTCTCTGAGAGAGTAATCTAACAAAGTTTCGTAAAATAATTAAAATTTCAATTTCTTATTTCTTTGTGCGTTAGTTGATAAACAAATTTTCAAGAAATTTGATTGGGCTCAGTATGCTCTGATGATAATAGAGTGATCGATCATACTATGATACAAATCACCAAGCATCCTGCAGCAAAATTCGAAATTGAGGGCATAAATGAATAAAATCAAATCTAAATTTTTCTTCGATCTCATCCGCACGAATAAGAATGCACTCAGTCCGGTTCCTACACTCATTCAAGCTATGCTTTGGTTTCATAACTCATCAGTCCTTTGAGACTCTCAATGCACGAATTTCTGAAGGGTCTTGGATTTTTGAAATCTATCTAAAGCACTTGTAATTAATAAAAAGTTTACAAACGAAAATCGCATATCCAAAATATTAAATAATCGAAAAAGGAACCAATATCGAAAATATGATAAATTCAGCAACCATATTAGATTCTCAGAGGATAAGTTGAAGATAGATCAAATTAAACGAGTATCCAAAGAAGACAATTTATTGATTGAGAAAAGCTACTTTATCTCAGAAATAATTGATAGTCGAATAGCATTGAGTCTTAAATTTTTGAATTTTCAAAAGCCCATCACATCCAACTATTCATACACTCAGAGCATTACTGCATGTATGCGTTGTAATATTTATCCTCTTTTTTTTTTTTGTTTTGTCAGCTAAAACTAGTGTTATTTGTTTGTACTGCAATGCTTGGGTACATAATTTATTTTTTGCTTTCCCAACATGATGAGTTTTTCGCCTTCAATAATTCATCTTCTTTCTCAACATTCAAATCTCTGCATCAGACAGAAAGAGGGTAGGAACATAAGAGTGCATAATTCTGGTTTTCTACGTTTGTAGTTACTTTTTTTTTTGGAAATCTAGAACGTAACGAAATGTATTAGGAAAATAAAACTGTAATCCAGCTCTTTACTCTTGTACCTAAGTCATTCAAACTGCCAAACAGACGAACTCTCAAGTCTTCAGACACTCTAACAATTCCAATAATTCAAATCACGCTCTTAATAATTCGAAATAGTCGCCTTGAGAAAGTAGGCTACAAGAGTAAATCGTGCAGCTACTATTTCCTCGAACGAGATCTGAATAGATCGGAGATTACATACACCTCAAAGTATCGAAAATATTGGAGTGTCTCATAAAACGAAAAAATGTTAGTTTAATCTGGAGCTCGGTCTGAACTAGTAATGATGATAGCTATTCCTTAAGCTGTGAAAGCTGATGATGAGGAGTTTCTAGAGTAATTCTACTTTTGCAAAGAAAAAACCCGCAACGTTCACCACGACCAACATTTCCATAAATAACGAAATCTCTTAGCAACTGACCTTTACCAGACTGGATTCCTGCTTCAGCCCTCGTCATCGTTGCCCTTGAGTGCATTGCATGGTGTTCTAGTTGAGTGTGATATATTGTCACAAATTCATGACTTAAACTCACGATCCACAATACCTATGACTTAAAGGCATGAGCTTATCTCGTGGGTTAAGCTCATGAAGGAAGGATCCTTAGCCAAATCTCCGATTATTTAAAGGTGAGAGTAATTAAGAAAATAATACAAATGTTACCTCCTCACCACTTCCAAAATGAAGGTCGCAATTTTAATATTGGCTTTGTTTGCTTTAAAACCCTTCGCTAGGGCAGAATTTATTTGCCTGAGGTTGCTACTACCACTGACATTGTTGAATACTTTGGGTTTCTAGGGCTGTTGAAAATTTAGACTTCGATGATCTCAAAAACGCCCCCGAAGAATATCATCGCAGCCCCATTCCGTGTGGTTCTGCACTCATGCACGGTGCCTCGGAAGTTTATGGCAAAATTCCCCCAAGTTACTGGGAATATCGCCAAGGACACCAAAGAAGTCAAAGAGAACTCCGGCAAAGTGTCCACCGTCTCCAAAGGTGTTTCAGGTGCCGGGAAGGTTGTCGGATAGGTTGATGAATTTCTCACGATAAAAATTTCCGTTGGCTCAAAAGTGCTCGCGAAAGGTCTCTGGAATTTAGCCCACAATATTGGAGGTGGCAGTGCTTGATGATGAAGAAATAGTTGCTGGAGCTTTCTTGAGCGAATTATGATTTTTTGGAATTAACGAAAGTGAGAATTGAATTAAGAGCCCACTCTCATAATCACACTAAATGCTCTATGGATATCATTCCTTCATAAATTATATACTGGACAAGCTAATAATTATATAAAAACGCAAGATCTGTTCTTGGCTCCTAAGATTGGTTTGATTTCTCTCTCTCGAAAAAAAAAAAACAGATCTACTGGGAGTAAGGGTAAGAAAGTAAGATATTTATGAGCTTAGCTTGATTGTGGCATAAAGCAATATGAGAAATCTTTATCACCAAGTTCATGATACATTACAAGAGTGGCTAGATTTCTGAAACTATTGCGAAAATTGTTGATATTATTGATTATTACTTAACTTATTCAAGAATCAAAGAAAACAGTTCCTCTAACTAAAACAATATTCGTTGATAAAGAAATATCAGGAGCTATATAGTTGTCTGGGGTCTGGGGGACGGGTTTATTGGGTGCACATTCTTTTTCCAGTAAGTCTGGATATGATGTCAAAAAATTTCGACTTTTAGTAGGAGGTATGAGAAGGGGCGTTCATCAAGAACTGGGCCTCGAGAGAAGTGTTCGTTCAAAGGAATTAATCACTTTAGTCTCCTTAAAGGTACATTCCAGACAATTTATCCGTTCATTTCATAGAATCGCAGTCATAGCACTGACATCACTTGCTCAATATTTTCGGCATCCACATATCCCTAGGTATGTGCCTTCAATTTCGTTTCATTGACCAAAAGCAGTCGGACGAACAATTGAGAAGCAATTTTGATGAAGCTCACTTCTAAGAGTCCTTCAATCGCAGAGAGTATAAATCCTGATGCTAGTATCCCTTGTCGCTAGAAGAGTTTTTGCCATTACAGGGCAGTCTCCATGGGTCTCAACCTGTGTAACAACAAAAGAAGGAGTAGCAGGGTCGAAGGTGAAGTGACCGATGAATCTGGAGAATTTATCATCGTCTGAAAAGGTTGAAGGTTTTTGTTTGACCGTCTGACGCCATTAAGATGTAGTAAGCAAATTACACATGCATACACTAACACATTGAAATTTCCAAATGAATCAGCCTTCAAGTGCGTAAAACACTCACCTCGAAAAAAAAAATTTTTAACTAATCTCAATAAATGCTCTCATTGCTAATCAACTGTTTCACCAATCTCAAAGTTCACTGCTTATCGTACTTGCTCGTCAATACTTTTTCGGACGGAAAAAATTTAGAATAATTTCATTTTGTTACAAGTCAAAAATCTTCGAAGAGAAATATCATTGATCAAATTACTGGATAATCCAAAAATAAATTAAGTTCAAAAGAATCGAAAAATCAATAATTACGTTCTTTTGGATTGATTCGAGATCAATGTCTTGCCAGTAGAAGTTATCAAGATTCCAAACCGTGCAGGTTTATTTAATCTAGAAAAATCGCAATCAAGTATTTTTTCACCCTTACCAAATTTCCCAAATGACCCACACTCTCACTATTCGCCTCAGACGCGCTGAATTCCTTCCCGAAATTAAAAGCATATCCCAACTCTCAAGGATCTACTGCACTGTACAGCTTGGAGCTCAATCTTTCAAGTCTAATGTTCAATCTAAAGGCATTAAATACTTCTCGTGGGACGAAGAGTATCAGTTCCGTCTGTCAGCCAAAGGCCAATTTCTCATTATTCAAGTCTTTGAAGAAAGCCAAAACGCAGGCAAAAGACCGTTGGCAGAAGGGTTTCTGGAAATCTCTGCTCTGACGAAAAGCGCCAAACTCGGCCATTGGGTTGAACTTATTGGAAACGGTAAATTGGTAGGCGAGGTACTCATCAAAAGCAGCTACATTAGATCGATTGCGACGTCTCAAACCGTGACTCCTTTTATGCAAGATACTTTGAATTCTTTGTTGAAAAAATATGTCGATAAAAACACGCTTGACTATTCTGAATCGTCTAACCGGCAGAAATTCGCACTAAAAGTGGATGATCTTTGGGATAAGGAGAAAGATGATAACTTTGTGACAAGGGGAAGTACTGTTAGCGTGCTCCAATATGGAATTGCGCCGGACTGGAAAAGCAAAGGATCAAAAAAGAAAACTCCTCCATTAGACTTGAAAATCACGTATCTTCAAGGAGGGCCGGTCGATAGTACTGACGTGGAAAAGAAAACCGAGTCTTCATGGTATGATAGATATTTCACAAAGAATATTTGGCCAAGGCTGTTATAGGAACGGATCTAGGCTCATCTGATGATGAAATTTATTATGAGCGAAGATCTGAAGCCTTTTTGCAGAAGAAGTTGCGAAGTACGCAATCGTCACAGGATTCTTCGCAGCGGATGAAAGGTAGCGATCGTCCTGGATTAGAGACAAGGGATCAAAGTGGAGAAAAAGAGGTCTTTAAACCAGAGGTATCGTCGGAAGAGGCATTAATAACTGAGGGCAATACCCTGAACCCAAGGCGAAATCTGACTTTTAGAAGTGAGGAAGAAGCAGAAACCTCGTTGAAAAAAGAGAATTTCCCTCCAATAAAATCAGAGCGTCGTAGCTGTGAAAACTTGCCTGAAAGTCATCAGCTAGATAAAGCCGATTCCCAAGAGAGTAGCAAGAAAGCATTAAATGATAATTGGCTTGATAAGTTCGAAAATATCTATTGGGAGAACGCTTATATTGACACTAATGATGATAAAAAAGCTGAATCAGCAGATTCGAAATTAGGGCTAAAGATTTTCAAAAAAATATGTGAAGAAGATAAATTGATTGATGAAAGGAGAGAGAAATTAATGGAGTTGAAAAAAGATAAAATGGACGCGGAAGAGAGAGAAGATCCCGCCATTTTCGCATAATTACACAGATGTGAGTGACAAGAATTTGCATTGTGATTTTTTTGTTATAGTTAATTGCCATTGCCATTTGCTGTTGTTAATATACACATATATCTAGACTCATGTCAAACCCTCTAACTTTTTGTTAACAATTTAAGACTTTGTAAGCTTTCCTTTGGTCAATCCATTAGAGGCCTTAAAGGATTAGTACATGGTAAAATCCAGAATTTCATCCATTCCAAGCAGAGACTTTAATAATTTGAATACACTTATCAAACATCAAAAGAAACTTACTAATCTGCTCAATAATCCTAAATTAGAAATCTGCGATTTTTCAATAAAATTACAAACAATGAATCCGTTCAAATCCCGAAAGAAATCAAAGCGCGATGAAGACCCAATCCTCAAGAAAGTCAAGAAGCAGCAGCCTGAAATAGAAGAGGAAGTACCTCAACAACCTAACATCAAAAGCGAAAAAATCGAAAAACTAGAAAAGTTAATCGAGGAAGAAGATAACCAAACCCAGCTTTTCGATAAGTTTCTAAAGAGCTATAACGAGGACGAGAATCAAAAGAAAAAGAAAAAAAAGAAGAGGATTATTGAGGACGACAGCGCGTTTAGAGTCAAAACTAAACAATTCGAGTCCGATGACGCAAAACTTTTCACGGACTTTGGACCAGAGGAAAAGAAAGACACGGATTACTTCTTAGCGCATTATGGACAAAAGAAAGACTTGCAAAGTTGGATTGCAAAGTACCTTGACGAGGCAGATAAGAAAAAGAAAGCGAAGGCTGACGCTAAACCGGTCAATTCGATCATTTCTTCAGCGGTCGACTTCAATTTCGATTCAAAAGAGTCGAAGAATCAGTATAAAGACGAGCAGGAGGCTCTGAACAATGGAGTGCAGATTAAGGACTATAAACTGAAAAGCAATTTGAAGGATGCGAATATATTATATAAGGACAAAGATAATAATTTGCTTATGATGAATAAATGCTACGAGGAGTCCTATACAGCTGATTCAATGCCTCAAAAAGAGGCCGTTGTTGCGGAATTAGCCTCCGCGAAGAGACATTACGCCGATGAAATCAATGAAAACGAGGAGAAGTTGTACTCGCGAATGAAAAGCTATAGAGATTTCGTTTACTGCGACCCTAATGAAGACAGCTGCGTCTCTGTAAGTTATTATCTTTTTTATAATTGAGTAATTCAATGATGTTAGTTTCGAAAAGTTTATATTAGTCATATTGTTGCTCATTTCGCTAAGATCCAGCAACTGCGACGAAAGAACAAAGAAATTGATGACGCAGTGCACGAGACCAACGACGAGAGTAAAGAAGCTGAGAAAATCCAGCTGGATGTAATATAATTATCTGGGTGTTTAATCTGATCGCTGGTTTGGTTGATTAGGGATATACGAAACCAAGAGTGCTGATCCTCACACCGAACAAAGGTGATTGTTATGAAATCGTCCGTGCGATGAAGCTTATTCTGTCCCATAAATCCTTGAAGAAAAAAGGCTCGCGATCTTCTAGGTTCATTGAGGAATTCGGAGATATTGAGGTAAACGAGCTGACTGCTAGTGGGGTTCTAAATGTCTATGTTTTAGAAAGAATTAGATGATGAGTTCAAGCTGGGTATGAACTTCGAAAACGAGTCATTGAAGCTATTTTCGTCTTTCGAAACAGCGGATGTCATCATAGCGTCTCCGCTCGGTTTGAGGCTGGTTATTGGAGCACAAGGAGACCAGGATAGAAAATTCGCTTTTCTTTCCTCGATTGAAATTTGCGTTTTGGACCGCTGCCACGTCTTTTACATGCAAAATTGGCAGCACATCGAAGAAATCTTTGACGTCATTAACAAAATTCCTCGACATAAGGACGTCGTTAACAGCATCACTGAGATCAATGGCTACTATTTCGAAAATCTCGCTCGATTTTTCCGCCAAACCATCGTTTACACCGAGTTCCGGTTCCCTGAGCTGAACTCCCTCGTGCGCAGCCACTTGGAAAATTACAATGGAATACTTATGAATAAGCCTGTTTATCGAAGACTTAACACCAATGGCGAATACCCTGTCAACGAGGAGTTCATTAGATTCGAGGTGAATTCGCACACTGAGGAGCCACAGACAAGATTCGATCTTTTCTTCAAGAAAATATGGGATAAGATCCGAGGAAACGATGGCATTGATAAAATGGTTATCTTCACATCCAGCTACTTCGAATTCGTCAGACTACGAAACCAATTCAAGTAAATATGCAACACATGATTGACTTCTCACATTTCAATAGGAAAATGAACTCAAGCGTCGCATTTATCAGCGAGTATTCCAACAAACAGAAAATCCAAAGCAGAGTAGCGAAGTTCAACAAAGGACTTGTGCGTTTCTTGCTTGTTACTGAGAGAGCGCATTTCTTCCAAGTGTATGCTTTTCTATTCCTTGATTTGTTTATCTCACTTTAATAATCCTTAGGTTCAAAGCAAAGAAATTCCAACACATATTTTTCTACTCCCTTCCTCACAATAGTTTGATATACAAGGAGCTTTTAGCGAAAAGCGAGCCTATTCAGGCCTGGAAGGAAGGAGACCATTCCAAAGAGGTGAAAATCCAGCTCAGTAAAATGGTTATCAAGAGCATCTTTTGCCGATTTGATGCCATGGTCCTGGAAAGGATTGTCGGAACGGACAAAACAAGAGAATTCTTGGAAGATTATAACAAAGGATCGACCTTTGTTTTGTAGATGTGTATGTGTTAGCTAGTCCTTTTTAGTTTTTATCGAGCCCTGTTATTATATGTGGTCAAGATAAACGGTATTATCTGTCATATTCTCTCAAAGAAAGATCATAATTCTCGATTTAAATCGTATTGGGTGTTTGCAATTTCAGCTTCGAAACACGAGTTTCAGTGTCTTTTAATTTAAAAGAACCAGAGTAGAATAGAATATCCCAAATAAAATATCCTAAAGGCGATATGGAAATTCAGAATACCGACGACGTAGATGATCAAACGCAACCAGGTCCTATCAACATTGCCAGCAGTAGCAATTTCAATGCGATTTGAAGCTAATTGATTTTCTTATTCCGCAGGCATCGATTACGATCAGCAGATCAAAGAATGCAATGTAAATTAACTTGAATTTTCTCGAAGAGACTTAACCTCGTTTCGTATAGCAAAGGCAGAAAGCGTATATTCTAAAAATCAATAGACAGCAGAAGGAAAACGACGATCTGCGATCTTTTCTCAAGGATGTGAATAAGAAAATAAGAGCATTTGAAGAGAGGGACGGTAAATTTTTCTGCCTATAAAGTCACTGAATATGTAAGGTTAGAGGCGATAGATCCACTCTCAGATACGTTATTAGAGCAAGAGTTGCAAGCTCTGAGAAAATTAATAACAAACATTGACACGACTATTGAAAAAACGGAAATTATGAACGCTTATAAATATCCTCGTGACGAGTAAATGCGATATTTTATGAGGAGTATGCTTTAATGACGATCTGAAGGAGTAAAAAAATAGAGCTGCATAATGCTATAGTTTCGGAAAACGATTATCGACATGAGTTTATAAAGAAGGTGCTTTTTTCGTCACGAGGAAAAGAGTGTTTGACAATTTGTGGACTTATATAGGAGTATGAAGAGTCAATGAGAGAGGAGATAAAGCTGCACGAAGCAAAAGTTATAAGTCTGAAGCAGCAGCTGAATAAGCTGCATGATGAGATAAAGCATATAGAGAGCGAGTATGGTCATCAGTGTGAGGCGATATCAGCACAGAAAAAAATATTAGCGGTAATCAATTGTGTGTGTATTGAGGTAGTAATGAGAAATTCTATAGGATTCAAAAGAAAAAGTGAAGAAGTTGAAGGAAGAAAGCAGCGAATACAGATCTAAATTATATTAGGTAAACGTGCACTGAGAGGGGTTTTGCTTATTTATTTCAAAGAGGAGTATATTTTTACTTGGAACAGCTAGCTGGTGATCAAATAATCAATGAAAGAAAATTTCAGCTGAATTTTTATCAAACTCAGAGAAAAAAGTATCGATTTTGGGTCGGGAAATGGAGTCAGAAGAACAGGTGATTCGTAATATCAGTGTTTGTAGAATCTTTATGTTTAAATTGCTTGCTGTAATCTGTCAAGAGTCTCTCAGAGACAGTTTGTTTCTGAAGTATCAAAAATGAACCTTCATTGAACTTTCTATTCTCGCAGCCATAAGGATATTAATTAAGTTGAGAAATTCGTCAGGCAACTGTTGCACTGCTATCAGGCTTCATTCAGGTAGGTGGACAATTATGGGATTAAATGAAAAGTAATCTAATACATGCCGAACTGATGCAAGATACCAGTTTTTTCAGTTTTCGATATTTCAGCTTAATTATAAACTGAAAACTACGTCAAGCAAGAAACTGGAGGTAATCATGATAGTTTGAAGAATTATTTCTAGGTCAGTTTAAAGTAACTTTTCAAACACACTATCCCTCCCTGACAGAACGAATTTTCGAGATTTTTCATTTTGTAGGACGAATCAACGCTTTAATTCGTTAATCTTAGCCCAATTCACGCGTATTTCAATTTTACATCACTCTTTAGTTTTAATCCAATGAGCTCCTTTGGAAGAATATTCAGAGTTACTACTTTCGGCGAATCCCACGCCAAAGGTAACATAACTCTTCATCAGACACCATCTCACCTTAATAGCTGTCGGTGCAATCGTTGAAGGTGTTCCTTCTAAGCTCAAACTCACTGAGGTGCCACAGAAATATTCATCATTACTCTCGCTAATCTTTATCCTGGATCAATTAGGAGGACATCCAAGTCCAAATGGACAGAAGAAGACCTGGACAATCAAGCGTTACTACACCCCGAAGCGAATTAGATAAAGTTCAAATTCTTTCAGGTATAATCTTGATGATTTTTCAATAATCTCACTCTACACAAGGAACTGAGGGAGGAGTGACTCTCGGGACTCCTATCGGATTGCTTATCGCAAATCAAGACGTGAAAAAGAAAGATTACGACGAAATGAAGATCGTTCCAAGACCTGGACATGCTGATTACACATACCTCGCTAAGTACGGCGTGAAATCTGATTCTGGCGGCGGTAAATCAATTATTCAGAGAAAGAATCAAGCTATATAACTTTTAGGCAGAGCATCTGCACGTGAAACGGCTACTCGAGTTGCAGCCGGTGTGATAGCTGAAAAGATCCTTCGTGAGCGAACTGGTTGCGAGATCGTCAGCTACGTGAGCTCTGTTGGCGAAGTGGCCATCCCATCGCAAATCGCTCTTGAATTTGGTATATAACTTTATATATACTATCTAATTTCCTTAGTTTCGAAACCGCCAACTAGACAAGAAGTCGACACTATCGGCTCCTTCATTAGATACGAGAAAGTAACCGTGGCCGATTCTGATGAGAAAAAGGTCGAGAAAACCGAGAATATTTTTGTAGACTGCGTTGATCACAATGCTTACAACTCGTAAAGTATGAGCTGGGAATGTTTGCTAACAATTGCTTAAAGAGAAGGAGCGTTAATCTATGAGAACAAGACTAAGGAAGAAAAGGCCGTGGAAGGCGAATTTCCGGGTTTTGTTGCAAAGGAAAAGATTGTTATTCGATGTCCTCATAGAGAAACCGCTCTTAAGATTCTTTTGCTTATACTCAAGGTGAAAGCGGAAAAAGATTCTATTGGAGGTAAGCTCGTTGGTTGAAGGGTTTATTGGATGAATGATGCTAGGTATCATAACGACGGTTTGCAAAAACGTCCCTGCGGGACTTGGAGAACCTTGCTTTGATAAGCTAGAGGCTATGTTGGCTCATGCGATGCTTTCTATTCCAGCAACAAAAGGTTTCGAGATTGGCTCTGGTTTCGAAGGCACAAAAATGAGAGGTTCTGAGCACAATGACGCTTTTACTGCTCCAAATGAAGAAACGAAAATCACTGATAAAGATGATATTCCGAAGCTCGGACTCAAAACAAATAACGCTGGAGGAACGCTCGGTGGTATCTCAAGCGGCGGCAACATCGTAAGGATAATTTCCTGAGCTTCTTCTCTAAATTTTTATCACAGTACTTCAAGGTCGCCTTCAAACCCGTCTCCACGATCGGCGTTGATCAAAGCACCGTTGATCTCCAAGGAAACCCAGTGACTCTTGAAGCGAAAGGCAGACACGACCCTTGCGTTTTGCCAAGAGCCCCAGCAATCGTCGAAGCAATGACCAGTCTTGTTCTGGTAGACGCTTATCTGCTTCAAACTTTAAATTGGAATCGAGTCTCCTTTGATATCTAAGGCACTTTTAGCCTGTTTTTTAGACTAGTTATGTAATTCACACGCTTGTTGAGCTTATTCTCTTCAACGTTCACATAGTTTACATCGAATTTTCAACAAGTTACAAACTGCCAGCTTTGGCGCCTGTATCGCCTCAACTCTAAAAGTGATTACAATAGAAAAACGCTTTTTATCCAAGAAAATTTCTCTTCAAAGAATGCCAGAATTAAAGATTGATTCAGATATATAAATCTTTAGGTTTGATTGAATCTTCTTCGAGTTTCAAATATAGATAATCTCA
>ENA-UOUE01001048-UOUE01001048.1-compost-metagenome-genome-assembly--contig:-NODE-1048-length-19452-cov-21.126090_pt1 | contig 19452 bp, 14 predicted proteins | sample MGYA00238146_ERZ747223 | MGnify/ENA primary metagenome ERZ747223 (study PRJEB28781, sample SAMN06268865) | compost metagenome | isolation source: single cell | place: USA: California, Emeryville, Joint...
GATTGTGATAGAGGTTTTTCGATTTTATGCTTTGCATTGTTATGATACCAATTTCCATTTACACAGCTTGTTTTTTTTGCAATTTTCGAATTTAAAATTTTTTTCTCTAGTAATCCAAAAATTTCTTTATCTCCTTAAAAAGTCAAATTGCTTAATTGACATCTAAGTTATTGGACTAAAAGAGATTCGAGTTGAGAAATTGAAGCATTCCTAAAGGAATCCTCTTTTTTGCTTCTTTGAATTAGCAAAGATAATTAACTATGTATTGCATGGAACAGCTACATAGGTCTTAAGGTATATATGAATAACATTGGCGTATCCATAACTGAAATTGAACTGCTGCAGAAAATCATCAAGGGTTGATTTTGATTGCTGTACTATCTTTAACGAAATTCGGTCTTTTTTAGGGTAATAGATAATGAGATATTCAAGATTGTATTATAGTAAATCTTCAAAGGTACAATACAATCGTGAATTAAAATTTTCTGGAAAATAATGACTCGAGCAAATCAGAGATATTTTTATTACATCTCCTGTCTATTTAGCATCCATTCTAGGGATATCCCGCTTGGATATATCATTAGTTCTCTAAATATAATTCTGCAATGAAATCAACAGAAAGAAAAATATTTTTGTGAAATAACTGAAGTTGTCTAATTTCTGGCCCAAAAGTGACAAAAGTATTTTCTCATTGAAAAAACTCTTGTTCTGATTAGCTCACTTTGTTTCCAAGTACATCGTAAGCCAAGAGAGAACTATCTCCCAATTGTAGAAGAACAAGCGCCTTTGTATAAATGGTCATCTCCTCCCAAAATAAAATTGGTTTTAAAATCATCATTGTGATACAAGATAAAGCAGAAATAGTCATTGAAAAGGTGTCTATCTTCAACAGGAGCTTGATCTTCACGTTCAAATGATTCAAGAAGTGATTAGCCTTGACCTCCATCTAAAGAAGATCTCAATCACAGTTCCTTTAACCATTAGCGAAATATATCTGCTTTGTATGATGTCATTTGACATATTCTCTAAAGCCAAATTAAGGAAAATTCTTGGCAGTTACAAACCCCTCAATTACTCGAAATTTTGTTTCGTTTCGAAAAGTATGCTTACTCCATGTGTCAGACAAATCTACGCACTGTATCTGTACAATAAGAAACAATGTCAGCCTCGAACTACATTTTAGTTAAAAATAATGTCAAAATAGAATTTTCTGTCTCTAAAAAAATATTCTTTTATCTGCTTAAGCTCGAATAATTCGCACCCCAAAAAAATATTTACCATTCAGTCAATTTTTATTTAATAATGCAAAAAATTCGAAAAGTTTGGGATGTGTGATAAGTATGATATTGATGACAAAACAAGATTTCTTGTTCTTCATTTAGATGCCAAATTCGAGGTTGATGAGATTGCCAAGATACTCAACGTGAGGAAAGGAACGATTAAAAAATGGGAGGCAAGAACTAGGAACGGCGAAGATATTAGAGTTTTCCGGAAGAAAAGCGGCGTGGTCAAGAAAAAGATTACAGAAGAGACTGAAGGCAAAATTATCCAAATGGTGAGAGAAAATCCTGAAGGAGCTTCGACAGTAAAAGTTGGAGCTCGGCTTGGGATTTCAGCATCTTCAGTCTATAAAGTCCTTGCTAAAAATGGGTTCAAATATAGGACTTTTGATAACTCCATAGAATACTCGGAACAGGAAAAAATGATCCGAGTGGAGTTTTGTAAAAAGATGCTCAGTAATGAAGGTAAATTAATTTACCGAACTTTCTTCTCTGATGAAATGGGAATTGAACTTATGAAAATCCACAAAACCAAAGCCTGGCAAATCCCTGCAGAGAAATTAAAAAGGAGGAAGATCACTGAAAACGTGAAGCTCAATGTGTGGGGTGCGATCTCGTCAGAAGGAGCAACCTCATTGGATATATACGAGACCGGAATGAATGGAAATTTCTATCAACAGGTTGTCCAACGTCACAGAGAAGAGATGGCAAAACTATATCCTGATGGAGAATTCTATTTCCTTCAAGATAATCATCCAGCTCACCAGATGAATGAAGAGTGGATCATTGAAGAACAAAGGTTGGAATTGGTCAAGATGCCAAAACGATCTCCTGATCTCAATATCATAGAAAACATGTGGTCAGCTTTAAAGGAGAGGGTAGCAACCGATGGACCTAAGAATGAAAGAGAGCTGAGGGCAAGCTTGCTGAAGAATTGGGAGATACTCACGAATCCAGATCGGTTGCTACCATTTTTTGAATCATTGCACAGAAGATATATTGAATGCGTGGCTCAAGAAGGTCAGAAACTTCCTTTTTAGCGATGCTAGTTGAGGTGATTCAGCAAGAAAGAATAATAATTATGAGACTCATATCACTTTATCCTCAATTCAATAAAAAGCTATCTGAAAATTGAATGAATCTATAAACGAACCCAGTTATATCAACAGGAACCTCTTTTAAAAAACAAACTCTGAAGCATAAAAATTTTCTAACATAGATAGACATTTAGGCCAAAAATTACCAGCATGTAAGGTTAACTTACGATCTCTCTGAGAAATACAATATAGGATCTTAGCCTAGTACGCAAAAATAAATTAAAATAATTGGTTTTTTCTTAAGTCTTATAGATTTCAGGCAGGCTAAGGTCATGAAGGAGCTATGAGGAGCCCACAAAGATATTTTAATCGGAGTACTTGAGCACAAAGATTGTATTGTTGAAAGAAATTATTTTATCCTGATAGTTTGAATAGAATTGAATTTTCCATAAATAAAACCCTCTAATCCCCAAAATTCAATATTTTTCAATTGATCAGAATCTCAGATTATTTGAGCTCGAATAATTAGGACTTAGGACCGGCTAATATAAATAGCACGATAATTTTTTTATTATATAATTGAAGAAAATTATAAATTGATGTCGGAAAAGTATGGCATTGATGATCGAACAAGGTTTCTTGTACTTTATTTGGATGCTCATTGGGGAGTTAATGAGATCTTGAGGGTACTCAACCGGGAGAAAGTGACTCTCCAGAAATGGGAGGAGAAGACTAAGAAAGGTTTGGATATTAGGTACATCAAGAAAGGCAAAGACCGCAAAAGAAAAATTACTGAAGAAACTGAAAACAGGATTATCCAACTGGTAAGAGAAAACCCCGAAGCAGCGTCATCGACAAAAATTGCAACCCAAGTCGGACTTTCAACAACCTCAGTGTGGAAAGTCCTTACTAATAACGGATTCAGATACAAAACGTTTGATAATTCTATCATATACTCACCAGATGAAAAAATGATCCGAGTTGACTTTTGTAAGAAAATGCTCGCTCATGGAGGAAAATTAATTTACCGAACCTTTTTCTCTGATGAAATGGGAATCGTGCTGAATAAAGTCCACAAAACGAAAGCTTGGCAAATTCCTGCCGAAAAAATAAAAAGGAAGAGGGTCACCGAAAATGTAAAACTGAACGTCTGGGGAGCAATTTCATCAGAGGGAGCAACATCCTTAGATATCTACGAGACAGGCATGAATGGAAGTTTCTATCAAGAAGTGGTCGAACGCCACAAGACCGAGATGGAAAAACTCTTTCCCGATGGAGAATTCTATTTTCTCCAAGACAATCACCCATCTCACAAAATGAACGAAAATTGGATAATTGGGAGTCAGAAGTTGGAACTCGTCAAAATGCCCAAGCGATCTCCTGACCTCAACATCATCGAGAATATGTGGTCCGCACTGAAAGAGAGAGTTGCCAGCGATGTACCCACTAACGAGAGAGAGTTAAGAGCGAGCTTGCTAAGGAACTGGGAGATACTTACGAATCCCGATAGGTTGCTGCCATATTTTGAAGCACTGCACAGAAGATATATCGAATGCGTTGCTAATGAGGGCGAAAAGATCCCCATTTAGTTTACTTTAACTCACATTACTCGCGAAAGAGAGAATATCTGAAATATTAATAATAGCAATATTGATTATAGACATGTGTACCCTAATATCACTTTATACGCAATTAAAGATAAGGCTATCTGAAAACTAAATAGGGGTTATTTTGTATTACAAGGAAATTTGCATAATTCATAATTATCTGCATGGAATGGAAAATCAACCGCCATAAACAAGGAAATCAAAAAAATTTAGCCCATCCAAAGAAAATTGCAAGGTCTCATAGCAATATCCTGTGCTAAGTTTTACTCATCAACAATTTGTGTTTGAAAAATTGTTCTGCAGATATCCATTAGTTTCAATTATGCATCTTTCATACGTAGTTGGGAACTTAATTAGTTTTTTGGAACAACATAAACTCACATCAAAACATTAAAAGGACATTAAAACATCTTACTCCACCCCTAGTCCTTCAGCTCAGCATCGAGCTCTTGTAGTTTTTCAATCACTATATCCATATCAAATATGTTATAATAGATCGGAAGGCAAATCCTGAGTCTCGTTCCTTTGGGGTCAAAGATGATTCGATGTCGAGCCATTCTCACGGAAACCTCTTTCGCAGAAATTTTTTCATCTTTCATTTCAAATACCAATTGCAATGCTCTCCATTTCCCATTCACATTTGTCACTAAATTCTTCTCAGACAAAAAGCTGATTTTCTTCTCGTTCAACTGCCTGATGAAACAGTCTTGCAAGGTTCTTGTGTATTGATTTTTCATTTCCACCGTAAACTTCTCTTTGTCGAAGTATTTCATAATTTCATTGACTCTAACCCAAATCGACATTTCAGTCGTCGAATGGGAGTATTTCTCTCCGCCTTCAGGATACTCCACAGGGAAGGAATAATACTGCTTTTCAGAAATATCCCCGAAGAGCCAGCCCGTAAAAACCGGACGATCTTGGCACCCTTTAGGCAAACTCATGAAAGTGAATCCTTCTCCGGCGCCAATAAACTTGAAAGTCCCTCCAATATAGTAAATATCATCCATAACGTGTCCCAAAGACTTGGAAGTCGAGACGTTTCCAAAGGACCCGCCTCCGTCAATGATAATCCTTCCAACTTTGGTCTTCAACTTGAGGATTAATTCGTCGAGATCATCGAGTACTACTCCGCACTTGAAAAATACATGACTTATAATGACGAGATCGTACTTCTCCTTACAAGCCTCTTCATAGAATCTTTTATTGAAGTCTTCAAGAGGGAATAGAGGAACTTCTTTGATCACATTACCGTCTATTTCTCTTAATCTGTTCGCAATTCTAGTCGTTGCATAGAACTCTTCATCAGTGGTCAGTATTCTTACAGGCTTCCCCCAGAAGCAGCTGAGAATTTGCATGAGGAAGTTAGTATAACAGACGCCGCATGAGATATCTTGAGGTCTATCGCTGCCAATCCACTTTGCGAGATTTTGTTTGAGCTCTTCTTTAACATTTTCAAGCAAATGTGGGATTCTACCGTCAGCTTTTTTCCAAATCATCTCTTCGTAGAGTCTGAACCCTAATTCAATTGCATCGGGCTTGAGAGAGTAACCATTCGTTAGCCAAATGGTCCCTTTTTGAGTTTCTAAACTCTTAGAGTAGGCTTTCCTTGCTTTCATATGGATCTCATTGATATATTCTGGGTCAGGGATGCCTGCGCTCTTTAAGTCTTCTATGCTTGGAACTTTAGTGTCTGAATCCATTAGAAATTTGCAATTTTCGTTTTGTGTTTCTAAAATTTTTGTAGCTTCTTAAATAAATCAAAATATTATCTAGACTGATAAACAGCCTCAATTTTCTGACAACGCTGGCTGAAGTCAATATCAGAGGCTCAAAATATCTTTGATGCAATTCGCGGAGCTTGACTGTGGAGAGCCTTTGGATCTGGTTGAGTCTATTCCGCATTTTGAGCTTAAAAAGAAGGAAAAAGGTTCACTTTTGATTCAATTACCGTTTTATCTGATCATCTTTTTTTTCTATAAATTATTCTACTGACAGTCTATAAAGTATCTTCATAGAACTAAGAAAAAACACTGACCTTTCTAAGTTTTAATAATTTCAAAAATAAAATGATGCAAGATATTGCGCTCTTGAAAAATGTGCCAACGGGTGTGAAAGACCTCTTCTTCGCACTTGGAATTATCTATATTCTCTACAAAGTTATCAGTCTGCTTCACAGAGCCATAGATCCATTCTTCCACTTTGAGAAAAACATGGCAAAGCGATATGGTAAAGGATCCTGGACCGTTGTCACTGGTGGATCGGACGGAATTGGAAAAGAATATTGTTATCAATTGGCCAAGAGAGATTTTAACATCGTTATCATTGCCAGAAATGAAGAGAAGACAAAGGCAGTTGCTGAAGATGTTATGAAGAAGTACCCTAACATAAAAGCGCGAGTCGTTGTCGCAGACTTCGCCAATAGTGCTAAAGAGGGCTTTTTCGAAAATATCTACGAACAGCTCAAGTCACTCGACATTTCGATGATTGTAGTGAACGCTGCCTTGCCCGTTCTCGGCGCTCTTCACACAATGCCATATAACGTCGCAAGAGATATGATCATCGTGAACTGTATGCCTCAAGTGATGCTTGCTAGATATTTCATTCCTCAAATGTTAAAAAGAAAAGAAAAATCCGCCTTTATTTCAATTTCTTCATTTGCGGCGAGCTTCGTCAGGCCGTATGAAGGATTGTATTCAGCGACTAAGGTCTTTATGGACTTCTTCTCAAGAGCTATTGCTGAAGAATACCCACAACTTGATATTTTGTGTGTAAAGCCAGGGCTGGTTTCCACAAGATTACTCAACTGGGCGAAACCTGACCTTCGAACCTGCACGACGGCTGATTTCGTGAATACAAGCCTGCGATATTTGGGAAGAAAGACTCACACTCATGGACATTGGAAGCACAGATTGACTGCCTGGACCTTTGAAATCATGCCTGAATGGCTCCGAATGAACCGACTGATAGCGAGGTCGAAGAATCTTAAGGAAATTGGGGAGAAATAATTAATTCATATCATCTGATGTAAATGCTTAATGTAATCCGAGTAAGAAAATTAAGTGTTCACTATTGCAATAATTTACTTGCATAAAGACTTTTACCTGCAGATATATATGATTGGGAGTACTAAAATGCTGAGTTTGATGTTTGAAAGAAAAATGAGAAAATGGAGTCTTTGAGTCCGCAAAAATTTATCAGTGAGTATTAATTTTGAATATGGGTTTTTATAATTTATTTGATTTTAGCAATATTTCCTTGTTTAATAATTTTTCGGAAATTGGAGTCACCTACATCTGTTAGATTTCTTGATTGACCTTAGAGTTCGCTCGAAACTTCGTAGAAATAGACATTCTAAGCTCTGATAGAGCTGCTGTTTTTGTCGAATATATGATCCTATATTATGCTCATGAGCGTGTCTAAAACTGCATGCTAATGATTTTCGGCAGAGCAAGAATCAATCATAGTTCCCACCAGAACTTTATACATCATTTTGATATGTGTATACTTATCTAAGTATCGAAATTGTCTCGGTAATAAAATATTGCCAAACTTGATTTTGCCAGACCAGCACCATCTCTCAGTGTCGGGTAGAAATTATAGATAAGCAGTCAAATAATTCGCGAAAATAGATTGTTGTCTCAATTATTCAGTTTTCTGATGGACTGAATCGAGAAAAAAAATTTCGCAAATTGGCCAAGCTACCTGTCTTCTCCTGCGTTGACTTTGGTTTTCGAATCTCATACTACTAACAACTACTATACCTTTGTAAAGTCGGCAGCCAGAGTTTTTTTTTCACCAAAATTAAAGCTCTAACAACTCCAAAAATAGATAACTCGCTGGTATATCCTAATGCTGAGGGCAGACTAATGCCTTAATAAATTGAAGCACCTCATCATCAGTTCGGAATGAACTTTGACATGTTGCATAAAGAGGCTTTAATTTTTCATAGACATGTTGCAGAAGTGGAGAGAATCTATAATAACTAAAACATCCTCTTACATCTCCATAGAATGCTGAATAAAAGAACCTAATGCACTCTTTCTACAACTCTTTTCTTGCTTACAGCAGAAGGTATAAAATCTTGAGGCAATTTTGCTATGGAGTGATCTTTAAAATTGGTAAAATTAAAGGTCAAATTTTAATACGTCAAATAATGAATATACAATTGGCTCCAGTTTGTTAGCATTTATCATCCGCGCTTTTTAAAATTCGAGATTGCAAAATTTTAATATCCTCGTGAAATAAAATAAAATTGATTCCTATTTATTCATCAATTTCTTCGCAGTTATGACTCTCGCCTATAAATTTAGGGCTCCTCACCATAAAATTGATAATAAATAGTAGAAAATTTCAATAGAGATCACATGAAACTTAAACGACTCTTAGGAAGCTTTGATTTATTCGGAGCTGCTCCCACCCTCACTTTTCAAGGTCAGACTCGCTCTACTACAGGCTTCGGATCTTTTCTTGGGCTTATCGTCGTTGTTATAATGGCCGCTACGTTTATCATCTGGGGTCAAGATGTCTATGCGCATTCAAACCCGATTATCAACAGACTGACCATTGATGGTGGCTCTCAGGATCGAAAAATCTATATTGGGAAGGACAAGTTTCATTTAGGTTTCGGACTCACCAATGTGAGAACTGGTGCCTATTATGCTAATTCAAGCATTTATACCATTAAGCCTTTCTTGGTCAATGGTGCCACATTCAAGAGAACCTTACTCGATGTGGAGATGTGTCCAGTTTCAGATTTCGGAAATAAGAACAAAGGCTACGTTTATTGCTTTAGTGAGACTCAAACGAATGTGGAAGAGCTATACATAACGACCCAGGCTGAATGGTACATCATGGTTTTCTTTTCAAAATGCCAAAACGCCACATCTGGCAACACCTGCGCGGATAAAGATTACATGAATGGGTTGATATCCAACAGTTCTTTCTCAGGATTCTTCCCAGATACCTCCATTGACCCTAGAAATTATTCCTCACCATTTACTCAGAAATTCAAACCGATGTGGGCAAACACGATGCCTTCTATTGGAAAAAGACTTACTGCTGGCTTAAAGGAGATTCAACTCACGACAAACGATGGCTGGCTTTTCGACAGCAAGAAGAATGAAAGCTATATGGCTGCGGACGGGAACTATATCCTCGATTTCTTTGAAATGACCACATTGGAAGAGTTCTTTGTGTTTAGTATTTACAATAACGGCGGCCAGGAGGCTTACGAACGCTCTTACAAGAAAGTGCAAGACCTCTTGGCTCAGGTCGGAGGTTTTGCGGGCACGATTATCATGCTGATCGGACTTCTTGCCAGGCCGTACTTCAAACTGAAAATGCAGGAAGAAATGATCAATAAGTTGTTTGTCGTCAAGAAACAGGGCCCGCAAGAGCAAAAACCTGCAGGCGCTGACCAGGGCACAGTTCTCTCATTTACTGAAAGTCCATTAAAGGGTAGAAGAAATCTCTCCTCCGGCAATTTCAGTCTTGACGACATACACAACGTTAAATCTCTTCCAAGTCCAACGAGAGAAAAGTTAGTTTCTTTCCCTCCTCAGAAGAACGAATACGTTGAGTCCCGTCTTCCTACAATTCCAGACGAAAAACCAGTCGCAATTCAGAATACGTTTCAAACCACCCCCAACAAGGAGAGTGGAGATAAGGAAGCCGAATCTCCTGCTGTGATTCAAGTAGAAACGAATAGAGCTCTTACACCATCTAAAGAAAGCGGAGATACTGAGAGCCCTTTGCCTTTGAAGAAAGAACAGAGCCTACAAATTGAGATGATAGCTCCGACTGTCTTTGCGAGCCTGAGGTCTAATAGCGTTGGAATTGAAATTCAAGGCAAAAAGGAAAAATTCCTAAACATTTCATTCTTTGAGTGGCTGTTGGCTATGACAGGTATTTGCCAGAGCCATCAGATGAAAGTATTCGTTTCTGCTAAGAGATACCTTACTAACAAGTTCGACGTGATTGAATTATTCGATAGAGTGAATCAAATGGAAAAAGTGAGAGATTTGGCTCTTTGTGAGGAGAGAAAGAGATTGCTGAAAGAAAACTCTAAACCCTCAATTAACATCAGAGAACAGACACGAAAGAAGAAAACAATTGTTGAAGTCAACGTTGAAGATTGGACTGTCCCAGAAACTATCCCACAGGACTTGTCAAAAATGAAGAGCGAATAAAAAACAAGGAACTCGAATCGAGTAATGAGGCTAAGATAGCTCTGCAAGGAAATAATAAATTAGAGTTCATTCATTAATATCCATTTTTTTAAAAAAAAACTTCAATGGCTTTTCTTATTGTTTCCTATGCATCAAGAATAACTCTCAACAATGTAAAACATTCAAACTATCTACTCTGAGGTAATTCTCATTCTTAATTGAAACCTGGACTTGAATTGAGAGCGATATATTTGCAAAAAATCTTTTTGATTCAAGTATTTTTTAGTTACAGAGAATATTAAGCTCTCACAAATAGTAGGATAACCTATAGGAATATATCATGAAATATATCATTCAATGTTTCATACATCACTCTATACAAAAAAATCTAAACCTATCAGCTTAATTCTTCAAACTTTGAAAAACACTGCCGAGACCAGGTGGAGTGCGGGTTATTTTTTCACAGTTATTGCTCAGGTCTCCACTGAGTACTTTATTATGAAAGCCATTTTCGTACTTCGCATTACCAATCGTATGTGTGTAGCTCATGTTCAAACTCGTGAAACTGTTTGCTTCTTCCCTTGCCTCTTGAAAGGAATATCCACTGTTAAGCTCAGCATCATTTTCACTGAGTAAATTTTCGATGAATCGAATATTTTCATTCGTTTCCATGTAAGATTCTTCGCGCATCTTGCTTTTCCCATCAAATTGGAGGTTTTGGATTCCCGAAATACTTGAGAGATTATCATCGTAAGGGATAAAATTCAGATTTAAGTAGCTCTCGCTTCTGTGATGCGTTTGTATTCCTTCATTTTCGAGGTTGTCGTCTTGATTTCCATAAAATAAAAGCGGACTGAAGTATATTTTCTCCTTGCTTTCTGTTTTATTGTGTCCTTGTCTCACTTGATTCATGGATCCGCCATTGAAACCCATACCACTCTGATAGTTATTGGAATTTCCATTGAAATATGAGTTGGTGCCGGAATGCAGTGGAGGCTTTGAACTTTTCATTGGAGTTTGATGGAATTGCTCTGGTTGAGTCTGCTGTTTGACACTGAAGCCTGGCATGAAGCGGAAATTTTTTGGGAAGATCAAATAAGTCGTCATCGCCAGACCATGGTGCTTCTTGACTTGCATATCGACCAAATCTTCTGCGTGATTGATGAGAAAATCATAGAAGCTGCGGCTGCCGAAAATGTTGTGATCGAAGTTGTTTCCGAGCTTCAGAGATAACTGAGAGTATAATTGTTCGATATCAAGTCCATAGACGGCCTGCATGGTGATTTCTTCGATGAAAAGTCTAACTTTATGGAGATACCCGTCGAATGAGCTGTTGAATTTCGTTCGGTAGCCGAATTTATTGCTTTTGTAGGTTTGATGCTCAGGAGTGAGGGTATTGAACTTCTTGATGTGGAAGCCAGAGTGGGAGGTCATGGCCGGGAAATTCATTTGATTGGCGGTTTCTTGGCGAGGGAAGCACTCAGGTTTCATGCTGTTGGTATTCAACCCGAAGAGGCCTTGAGATTCGTCAATTCGGTTGACGTTTTTCTGTGCAAGATGAGCATATTTTTCAGGGTGTTTAAGAGAGGCGAAAGAGTGATTGGTTCCTGAGAGATCGACCTTAATATCATCTGTCATAGTTGCAAGCAAATTCTTTAACTTAGGGAACCCTAGGTCAACAAGGTTGTACGAAAAAGAGATTTTTCTGCGCAGGAACTGGGGGATTTGGGCCAATGAAAGCCCTTCTGGGTTCTCAGCAAGCATTTCGATGATGGCCTGTTTTATCAGCTTGAGTTGCTGCAATCGAGTCTCGTTGAGAGGATCGCTGTTTCCTCCTGTTTGATCTGCAGTTTCGTATTTACCTTCAAAAATGCTGGCTTGAGTATTCTTCACAAGGAGGGTACGTTGGTATCGTATAATCCCTCGATTAATCGCCTCTTGGACGTATAAATTCAATTTACCCAGACTCTCTTTTCTTAATTCATCTGGACCGCAAGCCTTGATAAACTGAGCGCACCCATAACGTCCTCCCAGAATCGATTTTGGCTCTCCTGCGATTTGACTTCGCTTTTGGACTTCTTCCTCATCCTCTCTGAAATAATCGTCCAAGAACGCTACAAACATTTTCCATGCCTGAGAATTCTCATCCATAGTACCCATATCCTCAGCTACCCATTCTTCTCCTTTGATATAAACAGCATGGAGCTCTGTGCCAGTTGAAGGGTCAATTATTGCTGAGATTCTAAGAGGGAGTATGCCTGTGCTGTCTCCGATAGGGAGTTTTCTGTTGCTCTTTTGGTAACCAAGTAGGAAATTTAATAACGTCCTCCAGGCTTTGCTCTCCAATTTAAATCCGAAACACTCTTTTACTCTGCTAATGATGAGCTTTTCTGTTGGGGTCATCGCGTCTCGCTTAATGCTTCTGCAAATCCAACCAAGAGATTCGACTGTGATAGTTTGCAACTGAAGACTCACGTAGTTAAAGCTCAAGTCATCAGCGAATTTTCTCGTGGTCACGTGGATAATCTCAGCGGCTTGAGCATTTTCAAGTACTTGTTCAGTTTTCTTGTTGAATTTCGTTCTGATCGTCTCATCGATCATCTGGATGAATTGGTCCTTCGGAATCATAAGTTCTCCTTGGAAGGCTAGCTTTCTCAATTCTCCTTGCAAATAATGGCTTAATTTCAGGGACCCATCGACTTCGACTTCCCTTAACGGTTGTCGGATCTTAGAGTACATGCTGTTGAACTGTCTAGAGCTCATTTCAGTTCTGTCTGCCTTCGCTGTCAGAACGGTTGAAACGGAGAGATCATTGACGTTTCTCTTGACATCGTAGAGGGATTTGGTAGAAAGATGCCCACTTTCGAAAGACTGGTTGAAGTTTGTGAAGGAGTTGTTAGCGTTGGAATCCATTGATTGATTCAAAGATGAGGTATAGCCTATCAGTCTGGCTGGCGAGTTTATGGTTTTTGAGCTTGATTGAGAAAAAGTCAAATCATCGGAGAAAGAGAGATTATTCGCGACTAATCGCGAATTTCCAGTCAGCTCTGACCCGTTGCCAATACTCGCGTTGGTTTTCTTCAAATCTTCGTTGTCTTTGCTGAGATTTTGCTTGTTGGACTGCTTGACTTGATTCATAAACTTCATTGATTTTCTTGGCGTCAATTCAACCATTTTCATAACTTGGTTGCTTTGAGTATTCTCTGCGCCTTCGGTTATATATACCTTTTGATTTTCAGACAATTCAGTGCTTTCTGACGTAAAAATCGCAAAGCCAATCTCAATCGAGTTGGCTTGGTCATAAATAAACACCTTTTCATAGCCTCCCGAAAGGACGCTCAAGCATTTGCCTAATTGACTGACTCTGTCCATTTCATAATTTCCTTCTTTCTTTCCAAGAGCCGCATTGAGATCGTTGGTATTCACAAAGAAAGCATATTTCAAAATGCTCATTGATTCGCATAACTGAGCAGCACATTCCTCTGAGACGTCATTGGTTGAGTTATAATACACATAAACTGCGATTTCGTCAGCCACAAGCTTATTTGTTTCTAAGATAGAGCTCACATATGTGTAGAGCTTTGTTCCCACGCTTTGATGGTTTTTGCTGACGCTCATTGTCTCCTTAAAGGAGTCAAATGAGATGAAAATAACTTTGGAAGGTCTTTCGAAATCAGAGGTTTTGACCTGTTGTCTGGGGTGTTGAGCACGCTTTCCTTTATTGTGAATTTTCGTGTCGCATGCGCTGCAAAGATGCTGATCGCAGTTTTTGCAGAAAACCTGGACCCTTGTGCCTTCACACTCATCGCACTTTTGATTGTCTTCGGTTCTGAAGTGGTTATAGGTAATCATTCCCTTTCTGGTTTGGAAAATCGGTTGATTAAGTTGAATCATAGAAATTGTTGACATTCTATTTGAACACGGGCTTTTTAAATTCTGAATAATTAGAACGCGGAAAAATAAACAGATATTTTTTACAATAGTTTCTTTTTTTTATTAATTCGATTTAAACACCGGACCCCTCCTTAGATGATTAAAAAGCGTTTGAAATTAGAGTTGATACCGTAACAAAAAGCGCGTTACTAAACTCTTTTCAAAATTTCTAGATAATAAGGCCACATTAATCTCAAATTGTGTAAGATTTAGGGCTGTAGGGCTGTCTAAATGCTCTAAGGTAGATTTTTAGATCATAATTAGATATAACCGAGCATTTATTTTCAAATATGCTTTGAAAAGAAAAGGCTATGATATAAGTGGGATTTCTATAATTAGCAATATTAACCCACACCCAAATTCTGTTCGTAATTTCGTGGTTCGAGGTGCTTTGATCAAAAATCCGCGATTAGAGAAACCTTTCCGCTCGGTCAATACAACAAAAACGCTCTTCTATACTGATCCCCGTTTAAATTTATTGGTAAGAATTTATTGTATACAGTAGTCGAAGCCGATCTCCAAATTTTGAATTGAAGTTGAAGCTTTCTGGTTTTTTGACTAAGGCTAGCCTCAAAACAATATTTTAAGCTATGGTCCTGAATAATAAGTATAAAAATGAGTTACTCTTTATCAGTTCATTTGCTCAAACTGACTCTATCTACAAAATAAGCTTTAAAATAGCTAAATATCCGTAAACTAAAGGAGAAAAAGGGTTATAGTGAGTTTTTGGCATCGAAAAAAGACATTTAAAGTTGTATACGCATTATTCTATGGAAGTTTCAGTTACAAGAAAAAACAAAACTAAACAAACGATCCTTTGTTCTGGTCAGACCACAATAAACCGGTGGGCAGCAGGCTTTTCTTGTTTAAATACCAAACAACAAGAAGCACAAACGCGAAAGCGATGGTGTGGAAACCAATTTCGTATCCAAACAGAGACACGCGGTTCTTCTTGGGCTCAATTTCGTCATGTGTCGATTTGCCTTTCTTTTGCTTTTGCTCATTTTCTTCTTTTCTCTTCAGATAATCTCGGAGGGCGTATTGATAGACTTCCATGTTGAAGTTTCCATCTATTTATCTTGATTAGCACAACCAACTCAATCATCAATGTTTTACTCTCAAATAGTTCTTTGGACCTCTCGTTCTTGAACCTCCTGAGGCGTTCAAGCACTCTTTTATTCGACATATCAAGCCTAAAATTGGATGGAAGTTTAGCTTTGTATTTTCGAAATATTCGCAATACTTAATATCATTCAGAGTCTCTTTGATGATTTCGTTCTGCTCCCATTGATTAAAATCAAGGTCTCTATAGAATTTCATTTTGGCGCTGATCTCTAGAGCAGTTTGGATTTCTTTCTTGGCGATTTCGACTTGGTCTTTTCTTTCTGTGCCTTGGTAAAATTCTATCAATTGATTGTATTTCTTCACAATCCTATTTATTTGTAAATCAATTAGGCTCTACCACACCTTGACTGAAAGTTAGTACTCGTTAGTAACGTCATATTCCATCTGATCGTCATCATTGATGTTTATATCGACAGCATGCAAATTATCATTTTCGAAAGGCACCTTCTTCCCTTCCTTCCTGAAAGCGTCTTCTAAAAACTCAATCTCTCGGACTTTGGTCATTATAGCTAGTATTTCGCATGAGTACACCTGACACAAACAACTAACTGCTACCTCGGATGTTTTCGGTGGCTTCTTGTCTTTTCTCTTTCAGAATTGCCTCTGTATAAAGCAACTGATGTTGGTAAGCCTCGTCAGCGTTATGGACATTCAGGACTTTCAGCACACCAGGCTCGTTTTTAAAGATTTTTTCATTGGCTTTCAACTCAATGGCTTTTTCAATATCCTGCTTAGCTTGTATTATATCTTCAAGTGTTGATCCTTTGTTGAAAGCTCTCGCCTGCAATTAAAGAATTAGTCCAGTATCAACAATATAAGAAGTACCTGAGATCGACGATAATGGAGTTGACTGCTAGTTTCATTCACTTTTAGACCTTCTTCTATCGCTCGTAAAGCTATGGAGTAATGATGCAATCTCATATAGCAAACTGCCAATCCATGATAAGCAATGATCAACATCGAATTTCCTATAGGTTGAGATTTAATGCGCAAATCAAGGTCTAAATCATACTCATGTCTTTATCAGCATCATCCTCAACACCCTCTCCATCGAAAACTTCTATATTCTCATCAGTTAGTGGCTTGAGTAGCGCTTTGTTAATTGGCTTGAGATCCTCGTAGGGGTCTTTCTCTTCTTCTTTTTCTTCCTCCTTGTCTGCAACGCTGTTAGTAGTGCTCTCACCATCGATATCTGATTTGTCAGTTCTAATCTCCTTTTCTTCCTCGAGATTAGGTTCGTCTTTAACCATCGAAATTTCTGCCTCTGGCTCAGCTTTCTTGCCTTTCTGTGTTTTAATGTCCTTGTATTTCAACCATTTCACGCAACTGAGAGCCTTTTTCATCAGAATTTTCAGCTGAATTCACAAAAAATCAGATTTTACATGCTCGTAAAGGCCGATTGCTTCCTCATAACGCCCTTTATTAAACGCCTTATTCGCCTGCTCTCTAAATTTATCAAAGATGAAGAATCTCTGTCCCAGCTCCAGTTTTCTGAAGGCATCCATCTTCTCTTCGTCATGGAATAGCGTGTGTTTTAAAAATATTGGAAGATTCTCCCATCGCCTATCTTCTGGGATGTTCGCAATCGAATTTGAACTTGCTTTGTATTTGAGCATATAACCCATTGCTGATGTGTATTTTATCCTAATAGCCATAAGGGATCAATTAACAGTACAATATCTACTCATAAGCGGCTGGATAAGGTTCAAGTGCAGGAGGCTTTTTGTTGTCTAAATTTCAAAAATTCAAGCATCGAAGATGGGAGTGACGTTACCTGAAGCCATGAAAGGACATCCGCCCTTAGGTTTCTTTTCTTTCTTCTTAACTGGCTCTTCAGAAAGAGTGTTAGCTTTTTCTGCCGTTTGAGTGGGGAGTTGTATCATTCCAGACATAACTGGACACTTCTCTTTATCGCTTTCGGCGTATTTCTCGTGGCCTTTGGGCATTTCAAGTGCACTGGTGCGTGAAAACTGGCCTGAGAATGGGCATGGGGTTTTGGTCTCAATGTCCATTGACTTATTATGGTCGGTTTCTGCCGTAGAGAGGTTGTAAGTATAGTGTGAATCGTTCATTTTTGTTTTTTCTAAATTTAAATGCGCTGAAATCACCCGAAGGTATCAGTTTAATTACTTAAAACACTGATAAGTTTTTTGTTTCTCATCAGCAGTTTCAACGAAAGAATTTTCTTAATAGAATACGTATCAAATGCATAGACAGAAGTTGGTTTTTTCTTCATAGTAAGTGGAAATGTTGGGATATTGGTGCTATGACCTAATGATGGTTTCTCTTCTTCAGAAGTAGATTCTAGAATTTGAGAGATAGGACAAGGAAGAAATTCTTAAGCTTTGATATTTCTTGCAAACTTGAAGCAACAAGCTACTCCTCTTCTTATTTCATCAAATTGTGCGTATAAGGGATGGAAGTCAAGATTTTGGTCTTTTCTGACTGAGAATTTAAGATTCCATTTTTCATTTATGACTCTTTTTGTAATTTCCCAAATGAAAATTGTACTACGTGGATCCCTCAATGTTTGTGTTATGATTTCGTAACTACTTTCTACAATTTGGGGTTTTTCTTGAGAGCAATCGCTTTGCGTAAAATATTAGAACGATATGTTGTATTAGCATGAAAAACCCTAAATTAATTTAACTACGTTTTATTGTCTTGTAAATAATTTGAAAGTTCCAAAATTTGAAATTTCTCGAATGCCACGATATTATCTGTGCTTTCTGTTTCAATTTCCTCTAGTCTGGTTTTTGTTTTGACATAATAACCCATTTTAATTTTTCGATCGCAATCGGTAAAAGATTATGTATATCAATATTCTAAAGAACTATCTGAACTTTATGATTTTGACATTAAAACAAAACACATAATGTAGAAAAACAAACGCGAGTGCTCATTTTATTTTTCTTAGACGTCTCACTCTCGTAAGCTCTACTTCTTCAAAAAGGTGCAAGCTTCAAACCTCTCCTTTCTTCCCCTCCTCTCAAAGTGGTTGACAAAGTTATCGCTATTGTAACATTACAATTTACTAAGCAACATAATTTTATTTTTACCCAATTTGACTTCGTCCTTTTTTTAGAAAGGTAGCTCTGAGATAAATCCGCTTTCGCTTTCGCAGTTTTTTTCATATCATGATCCCAATGAGCCGTTGAAAGATAATCTTTACTCGAGATGAGGTTTGCAGCGCTAACACCAAATTTTAATACCAAACTACCAGATTCAATTACCCTTCAGCGTCCCAATTGGTCGGCCACTTCCCAACGCTCTCTCTATTACCAAACGCTGTGCCTTCAGATTGCAAATCCTTACGTTTTGCCACTTTTGCTGGCACATATTCAGGCTGTTTTTCGAATCATCTCTTATTCAACACATCATCATGTTTATTTTTACCGTTAATCTTTTTTCTTCACGCTCTAAGTTCTTATCACACCAGTTTACAGTGGGATTCTCCACGTAGTTATTTCTCAGTCCGCCTGGAGGGTCCTTCGGGGTCATGTAAATACCTACCTGCTTCAGCTTTTGCTGGAGTTTCTTCAGAGCTACGGGATCGTCGCTTCTAATTTTAACTTGACCTCCTCCTGTTGGTTTATTCGTTAGTTTGTTTACGTCGCATTCGAGGTCAACCACATGAAATCTAAGAGAAATGGTATTTATCAATCAAGTCACTTTCTTCTGTGTATTACCCAGAAAAAAGCTTCTTTAGCACTCTCTCATCAACTGATTTTGGAACAGCAGTCAGATTAAATGATTTCAACATGTTTTTTGTATGATCGGGATTTTCTTGATGATGGGTATGCTCTACTCCTCTTGCATCGAAGATCCCTGGCTTATGCTCAACTCCAATTGTTGCAAGCCTAAATATAGTGGCTGTAGAGGCACTAAAATTTGCTGCTCTTACGCTCCTTTCGTAGGCGTCAATCCTGGGGCTTTGCCTTTGAACATCTCTGCATTAGCTTTGAGTGTCTCCGAGTCCAGCATAGAAACTCTCTCAAGCTGCTTTTTCTCTTTGATGTCGTACCGATCTTTTGGGTTTCTTGGAGTAGGAGAGATCAAGAGTCTAATAAGCAATACTTACTTCGCTTTTGGACTAAAGCTCTCATAGTGGCTGTTTGTAACTTCGGCATTTGTTGGAATAGACAATTCATTTCTTTGTTCAGGAAAATTAAGAGACCTTTGATTATCCAGTCAAAAATCCTTACTTTCTTGATCGTTTAGGCGGCTGGTAATTCGATAGGTTCATGAGATCAGAAAAATTATGCTCCCTCCTTCGCAGATCCTCATTGGCATGGTCCTGAAA
>ENA-UOUE01001049-UOUE01001049.1-compost-metagenome-genome-assembly--contig:-NODE-1049-length-19417-cov-11.020579_pt1 | contig 19417 bp, 19 predicted proteins | sample MGYA00238146_ERZ747223 | MGnify/ENA primary metagenome ERZ747223 (study PRJEB28781, sample SAMN06268865) | compost metagenome | isolation source: single cell | place: USA: California, Emeryville, Joint...
TTTCTTAATTATTGCTGCTTTAGTTGTCGCTTCAATTCAATAATTTTTCTCTGATAGTCTTGAGTCTGCTTATTCATATGCTCTTGCAGATTCTTCAACTGTTCTTCAGCCATCGTAGCTCTAAACCCAAATTTTCAGCAAATTTTCATTGACAAAGCCATTACCTCACAAGCAACTCCGATCGCTCTTTTTCTAGTTGTTTCACAGCTTTTTCAAAGAACACAATCTTCTGCTTTATTCCTCGAGTGTCTCCCGACGTCGGACCCACAGCTTCATTTGATTCAAACTCTTTGATCTATTTCCATTAAATCAATTGCTGCTTCCTAACAAACAAGAGATCATACCACTCTGCTGAGTCTTTCGTTTTCTCTTTGGAGGACATACAGATCCCATTTCTTATTATCTTTGAGCTGAGAGACATTAATTACTTCAAAAAAAGTAACACAAAATTACAAGAGAAACAAGTCTGCGGTTCTCTTCTTGAAGATCATTCCTCTCTTTTCTTAGCTGCTCGAGGTTTCCATCGCTGGTTCCTATCCTTCGAAGTTCTCCAGATTTCAGATGCTCGATCTCAGAAATCAGTTTCGCTTGAATTCCGCGATCATCTTCTTTGCTATATTTGCTGAATTGCATCACTTGAGTTTGGTTTTGGTCTTGTACGAGTCTCACTTCATCCTCAAGTCTTCGATTTCTTGCACGGAGCTTTTCAACTTCTTCCTCCTATTAACAAAATTGATATGAGATCTCAACTGTAGATTGCATTAGTACCAGAGCTCTTTGGGCTAGAGGAGCGCCCTCGTCATCAAGCCTCACAGGAGCAGGTCTCGATAAGATATCAGGCAGTGGCACACCTATCGGAGCCCAATCTTCTGCGAGGTATTTCAAGCTCTTTGAGTACTGCTTCAAGGCACGGTTCTCCATTCTGAGATGCTTGATAAGAGCCTTATCCTTCTCCAATTTCTCAGAGAGATCATGCTCCTTCTCGACGTATGTTCTGACGAGCTCTTCTCTTGCGTGAAGATCATATCCGATTTTTGGTTGTCCTCCAACTATAACAGCAAACGTCATTAATAATTTGCACATTCCCACCAAATTTACCGTCCTTAGCTGCTTGACCAGTCATAAACTTCATCAATTGCTGTCGATAAACCGATCGCATTTCGTCGATCTGAACTGAGAGCTTCGAGTTCTCGGTCGTCAGTTCTTCGTTAGCTTTCATCAATTCAGAAATACGCTCCTCCAAATCACCCAATTTTCTTGACAGCAGCTTGTTTTTATGAGAAAGTTCTATTTTTTGAGACTCCCAGATAAGTTTTTCTTCCTCTCTCTTTTTATTCAAGGCATTCGCATCCTGATTCAGCTTGTCCATCTCCTCGCGCTTGCCTTGCGACAGATACATGAACTCTTTTTCAACATCAAGCTTCCTGTTATCTATATCAAGCTTTCTTCTCTCATCCTGCAGCTCATATTTCAAAAACTCGGCTTTCAGCCTCTCGACTTCTCCCTTAGCCTCGAAAAGCGCTTCTTTAGTTCTTGTATTTTCTCTCTCCAGAGTTTCAATTCTTGACGAGGGAAAAATTTACAATGAAATTCTCATACAAACAGTAAATTACCTCTTGAGCCAGAGCTGTCCTTGCTCCGAAGTTCCGGCTTCACGTCTCATCACATCGTTGATTTGATTCTGCAAAGATTTATTTTCATTGACTAAGTTAATGATTTCGACACCCAGATTCTCGTTTTTAAGCTTTTCATTGTCATAGTCGTTCTGAAGGTTCAAGAAATTTTTCTTTAAAGCCACAAACTCGATCTCCAGCTCCCTCTTGTCTTCTATTAGATCTCGCAACCTATCCTGCAGCTCCTGTATTTGCCTGATCGCAGATTCTTGGCCCATGTTCGCGTTCAGAATATCATTCTCTGCGTTCAACACTCTATTATTTGCGTCGTATTTCTCATTTTGAAGAGCCTCCATAAGCCTCGTGTTCTCGATTTGGAGCTCGACAAGCGCTTTCGAGAGCTCGAGCTTCTCCTCCTCGCTCTTGATGAGCTCTCCCTGCAAGTCGGCTTTACTTTTGACGAGATCATTGTATTTCTGACGAAGCTCAGCAAATTTAGCACCAATTTTGTTTTTCTCCTCCACGCTTCTCATCTTATCGAGATTGTCCTCTATGATCTTCTTCTCAAGCTCAGCCAGTTTGAGGTTATACCCCTCAGCTCCTTCCCCTCCAGACTGCTTCATGTTCAACAGTTGGATGATTTCGGCTCGATACTGCTTCAGCAAACCTAAAATTTTACCGTCATTGATAACGGGGAAGTTGATAATTCTTCGAGCATATTTAAGGTAGTTAAGAGTAATCCCCGTCTTCTTGACATCACCATGAGCGATGTTAAATACTCCGACAGTGAGCGAGTTTCCTCCGAGAACATCACGACTCAATTGAGTGAGATTTGAGGCTTCATAGTAGACGTATTCTCCTTTGTTGCCGGCAAGATCTCGTACTAAGTTTGCATAGGAAAGCATTGATTTGTTTATAGTTGAGCCTTCTCTGGTACGAAGAGTCTCCGGGTCTTCCATCAAAACTTCAGCGCCTGGCAAGTCAATGAAGTGGAGACGGGAGATGAGCGCGACGGAATCTCTATTATCAAGTAATTCTTGGGTTTGGAGGAGCTCAATAGTGAAGATCGTGGTTGCTTTATCAGAAAGACGACCGAACTCGTTGGATCCAGTGTTTCGATTTTTCTGCCCTCGGACAACCAGTTCGTTCAGCTGTGAAGCGTTTGTGACATTTTGCCATTCAGCGCCGACCAGTGTCGGTCCTTCCCACTCATTAAAGATCACATATGTGCTCGCTGATTGAGGCATCCCAGGCTGAATCAATAAGTCGTTGATTTCCTCGTCTAAAATTTCGACATAGCGTGCTCGCACTGAATAAGAAAAAGTTCCAGCGTTCTTTTGGTTGTTTTGGTACTTTTTATTATCCAACACGTTGAAGACTGAGTCAGCGAACAGCAAGATGAGGCCAGGCTCTCGGCGGTTTCCTTCTATGGTCTGAGTTTTCCCGCAACCACTGCAACCGAAAGCAAATACTGATACATTGAATCCTCTTGTAAAGGCATCAAGGTAAGGCAGAAGCACCGTCTCATAGATCTGTTGAATTGAGTATTCAGGAGTGTACACGTCTCCGATGTCGAATTCTTCGATTACTTAGGAAAGTTGTGAGTGGTTCAAAAAAAGAGAGAATGATAATTACATCTGTTGGCACCGTCGACGAGAGCGACGTTCTGTCCTGTGACCTTGATGTCTTCTTTACCAATGGACTGGTTTGCCTTGATTCGGGCAATGCATTTGATCGGTTCACCCGATACAAACTGTGAAATAGTACTCTTGTACATTCTCTCGATTTATTTCTCTTTGGCAAGTAACAATTTCTAAACTTAATTTTGCAACAGTTATGAGGTCGTATTTTTGGTAATTTCGAAAGCATGAGGAAAAAGAGAGAGGATTAGCACAGTACATAAATAATTTGTTGGGAAAATGGATTTCATAGGAATGGAAGGCACAAAAGAACGATTCACTTGTAACTGTTGCTTTTTGACTCGGTAGGAAAGAGTAGTATTAGTTTTTTAATCGCGTCAGTATAATACTGGCCGGTTTATGAGCCAGTTTAATGAATTGAAAGCCAAACACAATCATTCGAATTTCTCCAACCCAGTATAATAATTTGTTGTCCGAATCAGTGAAAAGAGGTCCAATTGGTTGTGGCTTTTCGAAGCTTATTAGGGAGCTTTAATTGCGAAATGGCCAAATAATTCTCCAATTTTGATCAATGAATCCACAGTAACAAAATTAGCAACTCAAAATTAGATTGATCAAATAGTGCTTTCATCCTATATTTGTTCCCGACTCCAAGGCTAAAATGTAATTGATATTTTTTTTTTGGAGGTTTCACTCAGTTTACAAGACGATAGAGGTTTCTTTGAATCCTTATAAAACTGATAATGTAATAATAATTAAAACTACTAAAAATCTCTATTTTCAAAAGGATTGTTTGCGAGTGATATCACTCTACTTTGGTTTATCATTCGATCTCTCCGATCTGAAGGCAAATCATAGCAAGTGCTCTCATTAACTGTTATCGGAGTAATACAATTCAGCTCCGGATTAAGTTTGCATAAGGAAAAATAACAAAAGATGGAGTCTTCTGGCCAACTCTTTTCATCATCATTCAAATCTTCATATTGGATGGTCAAAATGCTTGTTGTTATGAATAAAGAAAGTAAAAATAAAAGCATTCTTAAATCAATCATAGTCTCCTTGGACTCTAAAAAGTCTGGATATCGCGATGACATTCCAAGCTTTGAAACTGATGATCTGTAGATTCCAATGCATCCTTTTCAGTGACAGAATTCGCGTTGATTTGAATGGAGAAACTTTTAATTGGAAAATAAACATTACCATGTAACCCTAATTGACGTTCTTTTCATGCTCTCAAAGCGCATTGAGAACTCCAGAACACCTTCCTTCTTCTCTAGTCGGATTATTAGTCAATTCTCTAGTTTATCTAAATACATGGTTTTAGAATTGGAGTTTCGAAACAAGTAGTATCTCTTTTTAGTCCAAGCACCGCATTCTTTCTATGGCAAAGATGCTATTCCACATATCTAGCCTTATTCAATCTAGTTCTACACCTATTTCAACAGAAAGCAACTTGCTCGATGTTCGATGAGAATATAATTGAATCAGGGTGCGATATGAAGGATTGCATATTGTTCCTCAAAGCGGTTAAAACTGATGATCAGGATAGTGGCTACCATATCCTGTAGATATTGTTATGATACCTTCATTGTGACTTTCGCTAGCCGACACAAATAACTATCTCTCATATTATAGAATGCTTATCGTTATTACCTGTCTAGTCAATCTCTACAATCGCTAACCGATTAAATTATAACGGCTTTCAGAAACACCTTGGAGGCAATTTTGTCATTGTAAGGAGTTCCTTTGGGAATTCCAAGTAAACGTCCCGCACTCCCTCTTCGAGGTAAATTATCCATAAGCAAATGATCCATAGCTTTTTTTTTCTTTCTCTCTCTCTCATTTTTCTAATTCATTCATTTGAGTCTAAATAGAAAATTCCCTTCTTTATCATTTACACTGGATTTCTCGCTCCATTTAGAGGGTTTTATCGATTAGCCCAATTCAGGGCTTCATTCTTTCTAGCCTTTTATATGATTACATATTTGAAAAGATTTTCAATGTATCCTCTTTATCGAATTCGAGTTCTAACTCTCGAAAAAACGCCTAATACAAACTAAATCCCAAATAAAATCAATTTAAAGTTGATATTTGGTAGCTCCTATGACCTCAAGGTGATCCCCTCTTATACACCACATGATAATCTCTTTTCCAGAAAACACTTCATCTTCGAACAACCCACTCATTTCCCAAAAGATCCTTCTGACTCCATCGAGAAGAGGAACGATGATGATGACTCAATAAATTCAAAAAACCCCGACTTCATGGATATACACCATGAATCCGCAAGCCAATATGATCCCGAGACAAGCAGTCTCATATCTGAGCACGCCACATTCGATGAGCGACGCTCAATTCTTTATTCTCGAAAACTTCTTCCATTACTAAGTTTTTTGCTGTTTCTCATAACTAATGTCATACCAATCGTGATCTCCTGTGGATTTTACTCAAGAGTCCATTGCTTCAAACTTGGGACACTTGAGGTCTCTCCCCTACTCCAATGGATCTACATTGTAATAACCTCAATGATATCTCCAGATGACATTCCAATGAATTAGATCGGGAATTTAGGTTTCGCCGTCACTTGCGCTGGAACAATAGGAGTGTTATATAGTTACATGAAGAAGCGATTTTCGGTCCCAGAATACGCCGGAAATATGACGCTGCTTAATGTGAGCTACCCCATCGGGACAGTGAGTGTAATCTGCTACTTCGTGTACGCAGCATTTGAAATCCAAGCATCATCGTCACAATTACAAAGTAATTAATTAACGATCGAGCCTTGAAGTGAATCTTTTATAGTGAAAGAAGATGCCTTTTTGAAGTTGTACTTGACGGCGATTTTGTCGTACAATACGATCAATCTTTACTTAGTGAGCACGTTAGCGAAGGATAAAGCTCTGACGAAGCAGATATTTGACTCTTTCCTCTATAAATTCAAGAGGCTAATTTTTGCTTTCAGCAGCATCACCATCGCAATAAGTAATTTGGCATTTAGCGTGAAAAACTAATGCTTTGTTGTTTAATGTTATTTAGGTTTCTGCTGTGATATCCTCTCGTCGGTGTACAGCAATACTCAACACAGTGAAATGCTACTTTCGATGTGCAGCATCTCAGCGATCATCGCAGTTTTTATTAATCAGACATACCTCGCGCTCTATTACATTGATATCAAAATGATTGAATTCCAATATGAGTCAAAGCTCGAAGAAGATTATTTTTTTAGTAAAAAATTGATGAATCACAGAGAACCTATGTATATCTAAATCTTCATTATCCTAAAGAGTGAACCTCATATGTTTTCCAACTCAAAAAGATGTGCTTTTTTAGATTAGTTTTCTTAAGACGTGATCTCGTTTAATTCTAAAAGTTAATTCAATTTTTCTTAGCTATTAAAAATAAAATCCTTTTTGGGAGACTCTATTTATTACTTTTTTGTTGCTGCTCTCAATTTGTAAAATGCCTTTCCATTGGATCTTTTCACTGCGCAAAATGATGGACTCACTTTAACAGGGATGTTAGGAGGTGAGATAGTTGAAAATATAGGCTAAACGCAATGTTTTATAAGAAATTATCTTTATTTGTGAGCAAGAGATCATTACTCGCCGAACTTCAAAATAGCTGTTTTATATGTTAGCTCTCAGAGAGCAGTAATTGATACTATTAGATAGTGGCTGTAATTCGGCCCCTATCCTCTGTATCTTCAAAGGAAAAATGAGCGAAAATTTAAATTAAATTAATGAAGTTCATTAATATCTGCTCATGAGTTCTTAATTATCGTCATCTCTTGCAACGCACTAAGGAATGAACATACCTAAATTAAATTGACTACTGAATTCAACGAGATGGACTTAATTAGCATTTGATAAAAACGATTGGATCTCTTCGAAAGTTGCCAATGATTTAATAATTAGAACACGCAACTCCGGTTCTAACTTCGTCATCTACCGAGTATTTAAATTAGTACGCGATTGATTATATAATTATCGCTTCACCTCAATTTTACCATGCTCGCCCAACATGAAATCCAGCAAGAATACCCATACTACAAGGTAAAGGTGATCAAAGGGAAAGAATTTATCATCCGAACACTTGTCCCTGATGATGTCCCTTCCTTTATAGACGACCTTGCTGCAAACTACGTGCTTTTCCATCCTGAGTTCGTTGTCATCGAAGACCTCAATCCAGAGCGCGCTAGAGCCTTCCTCGAGAAGAAATACAGACACGTTGCAAGATCTGAAATCAGCATCTGTGCTGTTGATAAAGAAACGAATCAAGTTGTCGCGACTATGCTGGCAACTGATGAAGGCGATCCTCTTGATTGCAACGAAGAGGAATGGCCTGAATTCTATAAATATAATGAATCAGAGGCCATCATCCGCAAAACTTTCTCTAAAATTTTCGAGCCTGGCTCAAAAGGAGTGTCTTCGATGCTCTCAGGCGCCTGGACTCACCGTGACTATATGGGTCTGGGAATTTATAAGAATCTTGAACAAGTTTACTGGGAAATCCCAAAAATCTTAACTTTCCAGTACGTCGGAGGTGTCACTGTTCATGGAGGAGCCAAGAAAGTTTCGGGAAAAATGCAAAAGACCACTGTGCTTATGGAACTTCATTACAGAGACTTGAAAGATAGCAAGGGAAAATACCTTTACAGAGACATGCTGGACAAGTTCACGGAGAAAGGGTTCAAAGAAGATGAACTTAGATTTACCTTTTTTGTCTGCTTTATGAGAAGGAGAGTCGAGGAGCTCGAGGTTATATCAGCCGAGCAAAGTCCAAAACTTTGAGTGGATAAAGATGACCCCAGAGTTGCTATTTTATAGTTAGAAAAGTTTAAATGGGTAAACATATATATATGAAATTATCCTTAGATATTAAAGGTGTTTTAGTCAGTATAATCAATTTCTAAGGAATTTATTGAATAAAAACTAAAACTCTTCTTTTTTGGTGGCTCTTGCAACTTAGTACAACTCCGAGTGAGGCGAGTTCCTCCTATGAGGACCTAGAGCCCGGTGGATGTTATGTGAGAGTAGATATGATACACTCCGTTGATTTTAGAAATAATTTTTTTCAATTGTGAGTATTTATTGAATATTATTGACTTTGTGCTCCTAAAAGAGAAAAGAAAGCAGAAAGCCCTTAATATCAGAGCACGGATTGTAAGAAATTGGTCCTTTTTATCCCATTTTTACGTATTTTGATTAGTTAGGCTGCTAACTTTCAGATATATACTATTACTATCGAAGAACTCACCTTCTAAATTTCAAAGCCCCAGAAAACCGCTGGTGGATCTTCATTATATAACTATCAATATCATAAGATCCTTTCCTTTTAAAAAATTTACAGTATAGGTGTGATTGCTTCTCCTTGACTAACATAACTAAACTCATAGTCAGAAATTAGCTTAACTTAATCAAATATCTCTGCATTCCATTCAACTCGAGATTCCTAGAAATTTTCATTAAATATGATGCCATCTTGTTAGTGTTTCGATTATATGTAAAGTTGGATACGTAGTTGGATATTATAGCTTTTTAAATGCATCATGTTCTTTTTCTTAAAATACCATTAAATGAAGGTCTCAATTCTATTATTATTGCATAATTATTGATTTTGGAAATCTTCTTTGATAGAATCATAGAGCCTTTATGACTTAAACATCCATAATTTCAAGAAAACCTCTGTTTGCCTTGAGTGGAAGGTCCAAGAATTTGATAAGGTCATCCATGTATGGAAGAGTCTTTCCGACCAAGAAAGTCAAGTGACCAATTGGATAGTAGTGGATTTCTTTCTTTGGAGCGTTCACCATTTCACCGTAGAATTTAGCTGCGTCAAAGGTATCAGCAAGCATGTCTCCTGTACCCACAAACATTCCGACTTCCTCGGTGATGCGAGTTGCTTCGTACAATGGAGGGGTTGTTTGACCATACTTCTTCTGGTTTTCAGAGGATCCATAGTCAAACTTTTGGAATCTTCCACTTTGTTGAACTTCTTGCTTCCAGTGCATGATATCGGTCACGCTGGTTCCTGAAGGGAAATGGCCTGCGAAGACGTCGAGTCTAGCGAGATTATCCGTGCTGGCATCAACATCGGCGACGAGTTGGATACCCATAGTACATGCCCATTGCATGTATTTGCAAAGGAGGCGGCCAGCTTCGCTTTGAACCCAACCAGCGTTAAAGATGCCATACTTGCCAATTTCAGCCATAATTTCAGGCAAGAGAGGGGTATTAGCAAGTAAGACCATAAGTTTTGTTTTCACATTGGCCATGTGAGTCACAGGTCCCAAAGCAGCGAATTTTCTGAGGTTAGCAGTAACAACTGAATTTTTTCCAGCCGAGTTCGCGAGAGAAGCGAACATTTGAGTCGTTCCTTGACTGTGACCGACATAGTTGATCTTCTGGCCTGTCTTCTCGGAGATATAGGTGAAAGCAGCTGGTAAGTCGCCTTCTGACATTTGCATCCAAGAGAATGCCCAGTAGTCTTTCGAATTTTTGTGGTTAAGTGAGACGTGGTCGAGAGAGTATTTGTTTCCTCTTGAGTTTCCGAACCAGATGTCGGCACCGAGGTTTGCAAGAATGAAACCTGGAGCAATGTGTTCTTCGTTCATAACCCAGCTGTCTGCGCTGTCAAGAAGACCGTGCCAGAGGAGGACGACTGGCTTTCCGCTGGTGATTTTAGTGTTTTTGGCTTGGATACGGAAAAGAGTCAGCTTGTATCCGTCTTGAGTTGTGACGATGTGGGTCTCGACAGGGTAGTCGTAGCAGAGCACGTAATCGACAAAGTTAAGAGTGGCCAGGCGACTCATGCAGTCAGCTGACTTGCTGGCAACTTGCGAGGCAAGCAGCAAGCCGATGAGAGAAAACAAAAGCGCTTGTTTCATGCTTCTCGATTTTTTATCTTTTAAATTACAGAAGCTACTCAAGAGTGGGTTTGAATAAACAAGCTCTTAACTCCTGATCCGATTAATTTAGAGGACTGTGAATTTTGTTGAATGGACATCCAAAGCGCTGCCTTCTAGAAGCTAAGAGGGCCAGGTTGCATCAATTAAACCTCTCCATCTCTAATTCAACTTTAGCAACGAAAAAAAAAAACATTATAAATTACTCTGATCTCGCGAGAGCCGTGAGAAATTTGTGGTTTAATTATATTTCAGACTTTACTCTGTGATGATGATGAAATCTGAAAGCATTAATCCATCATTCTTCACATATCACTTGCTAGAATTATAGGAATCGATGTAAAGCTATGTGGTTTTGTTGTATTCATTAAATACAGTTAAATTGCGTTTTTGCTTTTTCTGGTAATAAATCGAATAAAAACCAGAATGCTTTTCGCGCAAATTAACACACTCAAAGTAATGATGCTTTGCCAAGAAGTTCCCTAATTCAGTGCGTGCCCTCATCTTAACTTCAAATTCATCAATACTTTGAGATAATTTCCTTGACCCCTATATATTTTCTTAATCTCTTTTAGTTTTGTTTAGAAATTAAAGCCGATAATCCTTCTTTGCACACTTCGGTTGTCCTGCTCCCTGCATTCGAGCAACAATTCTAAAAAAAAAAGAGAAAGATTTTCAACAACTTATTTATTTTATTTATGTCTCCTTTTTTTGGAATGATGTTCTGAGAATGTTTAATTTCATATGTAGATATTTTCACTTGTAGTAGTAGCACGAAATAATACTCGAATACGAGCAATAGCTTGAAAAGATAAGTCTTCACGCTGGTTAGATTACTTTCTAAGAATAACCATTTGTTTTAGGTTCTGCAAAATTTCTCTTGCAGAAGTCATGAGAACCATCTTATATAAATAACTTAGCATGTACAGTAGGTAAATCTTCTTATTTCTATAGGAAACATACTGAGCTGGCGGTTTCTAAGAACAAATGAAATAATCAAGAAAGCCAGAAAATTACCCTCTCTTGTCGTTGCGATTTTTAAAATCACCTTTCCAGTTCCAAAGTCAAAAAGATTTATTTTTGAAGAAGCTGTGGCCAACATATTTCCTCCTGCATTCCAACGGACACATGAAATTTTTCCTGCAACTGTATGAAGATTTGTCAGTCAGAATTTTCGAATATTAAGATAGAGAAAACTCAAATGCTGGAGGTTTATATAGTTTGGATGATAAGTATTACGTTGATTAGTATCCCCGATTTCTCGTATTATTTTGCTTGGGTAACGTCTGTCATAGATCCAAATAACTTCGTCTGCACCACACAAAGCTAGCAAATTACTATTATTCGGGCAAGCATCCATCCATTGGACTAGAGCTAAAAAAAAATGTTAATGAACTTTTGAGAGCGTGAAGAATAAAAAAAGTAAAAAGACCAAGGAGAGTAACGATACAATTGCTGCCATGACAATAAGAATAAGGCGGCAAGTACCCTGCGAATCATTCACATAAACTGGCTCGTCTTGGATCAAGGCCTGCTTTTCTACGTCTAGCATGTACAACAGATTCATATCAGCTTTGACAAATAAGGTTGGGTCCCCAAAACCGCTGCTCCATCTACATCGACCAAATTCATCAACTTCAATGAAATTATTAATGGAACGAACCAGTAGGTGTTACTCTTTACCTGTGCTTGCGCCAAACTTCTTATGAAATATGTACTTATTTGTATTCACATCTGAAATCAAACAGACGCCTCCTCTATCAATATTAGCCATAAATCTCCCATCAGTCGAAAAGTCAAGACCAGAGATCCAATTCCTTTCTACATAAATTTATAAGGGAATTCTCTATGAATAGCATACTTGATTTATTAAGCGTCGCCTGTGGATGCCATTTAGATTTCCTGCATAATTTCACGGAGTAGCCTTTCTGTGAACCTTCATAGTCCAGCATGAAGAGATGATATGATATCTTTCCAGTTAAGGGAATAACTCCAAGGATTTGCCTCTGAGAGTTGTATGTCAAGTCTCCTGGGCCAGTGACTAAAAGCATTGCGTGGTTTTAGGAGAGACTATTCAAATTACCTCCAAAAGCACCATTGAACTTAAAAACCGCTTTTGGACGTTTGTTCGCTGTAATGTCAAATATCTGAAAAGTGGCACCATCCAACATATGATGGTAAAGCGAGACCAACTGATATGAATTCGGAATTCGATATATATGTGTCCAAGAGATACCTGTAGGTTAGGATACCTTCCGTAAGACGTCTGAACCACATCAAATTACCGTCTTCTAATGGAAGGGTTGCTCCAGTGAAATTTTCAAATTCAATTCCATGATGTCTATCATGGATGTGGATTCGATTTCTTTCAATAGAACACCAAGCTAGTAAGCCGGAGTTTAACGCTTCTTGACTTAATTTAGTAATTCCTATATCTATCAAGAAAATATGAGATTCGAAAGATCTTTAGAGGCATAGTCGAAAAAATTGCAAGATCTCAAAATCGGGAGTTTTGAGAAGAGATTAATTACCATCAGAGCTCTCCTTCCTGCTTTTCGAAGACTGTTGATAGACTTTTTCGAAAAAGGTCATCATGCTTTTAGTTCGGGAAAAAATAAAAATAATTAAGTGTTAGAATCAAGATTTCAGTTGTGATAAAGTTAGAAATAAATCAACCAAAAGCTAACCCTATTAAGTGATCGTGAGAATAAACATATCTAAGCTCGCAATGAACATGAACTGAAGTTTATAAAAGACCTTATCATCCATTACATTTCTTTTGTTAGAGGAAAAGACAATTTAAAATCATTCCAATACCATAATTGGTCTGTTAAGAGGATGAAAGGAAAATATATTGGACAGTTTTTTGCCTTTTGATATCGATTGTTATGTGATGATGAGAAAATTTTTTGTAATGTATATTTGTGAAAAAATGAAAGTTCAATTGGCTGTTCAACTTTGAAAATTTTCATTAAAGCCTCAGGGATCTCTAAATTAGTGTGCTCAAGCACTCATGCCTTATTTTTATTACCCATTAGTATCCTTTCAGTAATCTTTCTTTCTCCATCCTCAATCTCCTTGAAGGATTCACTACCGTTTCAACCACACTGGTACGACTACTCTCTATAAATCCTTCTGGTCTTCTACTAGATGGGCCTTGACTTCTGCCTCGAGATTGCTCTAGAAAACCCTCTAAATTAAAGATTATTAGGACATCAACTGTTTTTTTTCCTTACGTGTAGGAGAAAGCTGACTGGCTACTGACCCGTACCAATCACTCCTTCCTGTCTGTTGTGGTCGAATCAACTGCTCTGGTTGCTCCCCTATACGTATTACAAGTAATATTTACCAAACAAATTCGAGATGGAGAGCGATTACTGGTACTTCTCCAGCTTTGCATAGTTGGAGAACGCAGTCTCTCAGTTTGAGTTAATGGAAGCTTCCATTCAGTGTTTTCTTCCAGCTGATGCAGCAGCTTCCGATTCCAAACAGGAACTATTGACTCGTCTACATCATTTTCTCTCTGTCGGGGACCAGCACTTCTGGCTCGCTGGGTAGGGATTTGCTGATATTGATCAAATTGAGGCGCAGGATATGCCTTCTGTTCCCATGCATTCTGAATGAAAAAATTTTCACCGAATCTGCTCTGCACTCCTTGCTGGCCCATTGGCTCTCTCCCTCTCGGCTCTCCTCCTGTTTGGCCATATTCTAGTCCTCCGAACTAACAAAATATATATTTAAGATTGAGTAGAGTTGAATTATTGCTACATATCCTTCGGTTGGTTTCGGAAGATTAGCTTGGGTAGGACTCCTCAATTCGGGTTGCACAGGTCCTAACTTTCGGATTAAAAAGTGAAATTAATCTCATGATAACGAAAAATAATGATACGTTTGACCCTGACTGATTCATTCGAAGGCCTTGGCTTCCCTGAGAGCTCAATAATTCTGCTTGAAAATCTTTTCCGAATGGAAAAGCACTCTTGAATCGAGGTTCGTCTAAAACAATACAATACGAAGTTAAGTATGTGAGCGTGCCCTTGAATAAAAGAAAAAATACATATCGTATATTTTTTGTTGAGGGCTTCGTAAGGGACATATTGATCTTGATCAAATCTAGGTTCTAATCGTTGAGTTGTCGCTGGATAAGAACCAAAGCCGGATTGTGTAGAGGCAAAACCAGCTGGGTTGTGCTTATATCCTGGCGAAGTCAACGTATCATACCCTGGGCGCAAAGTATCTTGCTTTTGGAAGCCATACTGCTCTGCACCTCGTCCATATGGATCAATTGGTCGGTTAAACCTTGGATCATATCCATGCCTCATGTAATAATCATCATCTGGGAGAGGGAAGAGCGGTTGCTGCAATCCGACTTGTTGTGACTTTTGAGGATAGGTACCGAATTGCTGAGGATAACGGCCATATTGCTGTGGATAGCCAGTGGATTGTTGCTGAATCCCGCCATGTGTTGGGTATTTTGGCGAATAGTACAGCTCAGGAGGAATTGGCTCATGCTTTTCTTGTTGTTTAGCTTCCTCGTATATTTGGAACTGCGGCTTTGGGGTGATTCTAAAATCATGCTCCTCGTATTTCTCCGGTTCAAATCCTCTATACCCTTTCATCGCACTATTATATTCATCCAGTACGCTATCTCATCGGACAAATCATTTCGTCAACCCAAAAACTCAAAGGTAAATTACGTTATATGCGAGAAATATTTGTAGCCTCGGAGTACATCTTCATTAGCTATATTCGGAGGGTAATTGTAAGGGTTAAATCGAGACCCTTCAGGCAAGATTTTGCCAAGATACTTGGAATATAACCTGATTTATTATGATTATTTCATTGCGAAAATACATTCTTACTTCTCTTCATAGCCTTTCATCAGCGGTTTCAAGGTATCCAATTTTTTTCTCACATTGACGTCCATGACTGCCTTGGTACAGTCAGCTATCATTTGCTCATGAACTAATAATACAAAAAGATGAAATTATTCATCAATCTACACTCGAAAGATTTACAATCAAAATCTCTGAGCTTGTTCGTCTCTCGCTCCTTCTCCTTCGCTTTCGCTAACTCTATTTCGTAAAGTTTCTCCTTTTCCTTATCATCTGCCATTTCAATAGCTGACTCTGTTTCGTTAAATATAACAAGTCGGATTTAAATTTATCTATCGTTTAATAAATAAAACTGCCTTCTAAAAGAAAATGAGTTGGATTATGGGAAAGCAGATTGCATAAGTGACCCCAAAATAAAGTATTTCGATCAACTTTCCCATTCAATATATACAGGTTTCCCTAAATTATCATCGTAAGAGTAGGGTCATCTCTCTTTGCAGGCTATAAAAAGCAAGCAAAAAAAAATTGTCAGACATTTAATCATTCAAAATCATTTGATTCAATCAAAAATATATTTCAAAATTTAAACGGAAGAAGTACGATGGTAGATCCAACAGTTACAACAAAAGAGATCTCTCCTGGAATCTTATTGCACAAGCAGCAGATCCAGAACCCAGGCGATCCAGACATGATATACATTTTCAAAGTGGAAGTTTTAAAACTCAATGTTTTGGAGTTCACCGCAGATTTCTCTGGATCAGAAAACGTTATCCTTGAAGGCAGACACAATCTCGTCTCAGTGACCAATATCGAACCATTCCGAACGGAAGTAGTCGCGAAGCTCATTCTCAAGCGAGATTGGAAGCTCAAAACCAAATTCAAGTAAAGAAATATCTCATTGCGCAGCTAACAAAGGGACATTTCATTCCTATAGATTCACACTTAAGCCCACCTCGAAAGAAACTCAAGCAAAATACATCCAAAACGATGCTGCTAAAACTAGAAATGAGATCATTGCTTGCACTGGTCTGCTAAAGAAATGGCCCCTTTCTATCTTGCCTATCGCTGAAGTCTTCCAGATTCTTTCTTCTACGCAAACTAAGTTTGTAGACATCGAGTTCCCTCCTGCTGATGTAACTCCATTATCTGCCTCTTGATCTAAAGAGCTAATTGATTTTTCAATAAAAGGACAGCATATTCGGTAGTTTTGATCGTGATTCTTTGGATACAATTGTTCATTGGAGACGTCCTCATTCTTTCATGGAGGTAAATGAATGGTAAGTGAACCTCAATTTATCTCTTACTGTAGGTGAATCCGAATCTTGGATTAAGAGAACCGCAAATTTTCTACGAGAGCATCGAGCCCAACGACATCAAGCAAGGTACCCTGGGAGATTGCTGGTTTATGTGCGCACTTGCATCTTTGGCTGAGCGTCCAGCGTTGGTGGAGAGGCTCTTCATTACGAAAGACGTTAATCCACAGGGGATCTACAGAGTCAAGCTTTGCAAAAATGGCGAGTGGGTTACTGTGACAGTGGACGACTACTTCCCATGTTACCCTATGGGCGGCCCTATATTTTCAAGAGCGCATGGAAATGAGCTATGGGTGCTGATTCTAGAGAAAGCATATGCGAAACTTCATGGAAATTATTTCCTGTTGAAAGGAGGCTTCGCGAATGAAGGTTTCATTGATCTAACTGGTTGTCCTTCAGTCTCTTATTACTTCCAGGTAAACTAATCTGGAGTTAAATATTGTTATAGAGATTATTGTATAGGATGAAGAGGTAGTCACTATGATAAAGAATGGAAGTCTTTGGGAGTATTTGAAGCAGTGCGATGAGGAAGGGTTTCTGATCAGCGCAAGTACGCCAGGAGAAGATCGTTGGACCGATGTTGGAGGCGAGCCAGATGAAGAATTAGGTGGTTTGGTGCCAGGCCATGCATATTCAGTACTTCAGGTCAAAGAGTACAAAAATCTCAAGTTAGTGAACATTAGAAATCCATGGGGCAACTTTGAATGGTACCTTTAACTCCTGCTAGTAGGTATTCACCGCATCAAATTTCTATTATAGGAAAGGAGACTGGGGCGACTCCTCTCCATTATGGACTAATGAGATCAAGAATGAGATAAATCCTGTATTGAATGCTGACGACGGCGCGTTTTGGATGGATTGGAAGGACTTCCTGTCACATTTCCGCTGCGTGAATATTTGCAAAGTCAGAAACTGGGATGAAGTGCGAATCAAAGGCAAATTCATCCGAGTTCAGGACCTCGATGATCCAAACATTGAGATCGTACTCTCTAAGTGGTACTATTCAGTAAGATTACTATCTCCACCATTAGCTGACTCAATGATTCCTTCTCAGATTGAATTACAAGAAAAAACAAAAATCGTTGTCAGCATCCATCAAGAGGACGTCAGAATCATGGGTGTTGCCGCTAGAAGACCCTATATCAACGTGGGTAAGCTCTTTTTTGCACGTACGAACGTTATTTTAACCCTAAACTACCAAAGGCGTCATGATCATGAAGAGAACGAGCGAAAGCGGAGTCGCTTTTGTGGCTCATAGAGATTTATCTTTCGACAGACAGGTCGAACTCGAGATTGACTTGGAACCTGGTAGCTACATCATATTGCCAAGGTATTCTTCAATATAGCATGTCTTTCAGAAAAAACAATTATTTTTTTTTTAGAACAACGGGCTGCACGCTGCGAAGACCAGCAGATGCAAAACCCGAAAACATTAAGATGATGGACAAAAGCGGAAAACTTCACGAGCTCGTTGAGTCTACAATCATAGATATTTTCCGCAAGTTTGACATGCTCCTCAATCGAGAGTTGAGTTACATCGAGTTCAAAGGCTTCTTTGAATGCTTAGGGAAGAATCTGTCCGAAAAAGAGTTTAAGACCATGATACTCGACAAATTCGCGAGTACTTCAAAGGGACTGTCGCTCCGAGGTTTCATTGACTTCTTCAAAGATGCCATTGCGACTTATGGCGAAGAAGATATCTGGAAATGGTTTGATTTGCTTGGTTATGATCATGACCTCTATTCTGTGCGATCTCGCTGCTTTATTCTGACAATCCATAGCGAGAGAGAGCTCGCGGTTACTGTCCGAGATGCTATTCAAACTGACCTTGACAACAGAGCGAACGTGCTCTTGATACAAAAGTATGGTCAATCAATGGATGTAAGAAAGGGAATTCGAGCATTCTATGCACTTAGCAAGTAACAGCATCAATAAATCGTGTTAGTTATAATCCTTTTTGTCTATATAGGGAGGTTCATGCCTACTCCTACGGAGTGATTAATGATCAGCCTTACCCTGTTGAAGTCACCTTTGATTGCTCTAACTCTGTAAACATGCTCTTCAGTACGAAGACACCGGTCGTCAAAAAGGTAAAATAGTTTTTTATCGTTATTAACGAATTTTGTAATGAAAAATTTCTAGCGTATTGAACCTGGCACTCTTGAGTTTATGTTACATGCAGAAGCGCTTCCTACAGCCACTGATTTCATTAGATCGACAAAATGTATGTGGACTCCCATTAACCAATAAGGGATTTAATAGATTATCTTATAATTACATCTTTTAACAAGCTTCTATTAGATATGTATTCGCTATTTACGCTTATAGCAATCTTTATCTTTAAAAAAAAAATTCGTATTTTTTGAATAGACAAATTTAATCACTTTCTTTGGATCATTGGGAATGGATAATCGCATCGCTTAACTTTTTGGTTACCAAGAAATGTTCAACCATCACTGCAAAGATTCCATCATTATATTTTTCCGATTGTCTTGTCTTTTGATTTGAGGCTTACTAGTACTATCAACTTGTAGTAACAATTAAACTGAAAAATATTGCTGACACAAAGCAGTAGCAAATTGTCTTCAGAGAACGAAATTTCAGTGGTATGGTGGCAGTTACGTCCATGCCCTAATTATTTCAGTTGGAATTGAGATATAATAGCTCTGATGGCAGGAATGAGCTGCTGTTGCTGCATTGAGCTTACTTGGGTAAATAGTAAATTAAAGTATGATTTTTTTCAAATAAATTTTAACAATATGTCAAATAAAAGACTCATACAACCCGATCGAACCACAGAAAAGAAATCTCGCATGTTCTCAACTTTCTCAACCACTACCACTGCAAAACGCCCAACTACACAAGATGAATCATATGAACAGGAATTTTTCGGGTTGAGTCAGCCTCCTTTGACCAATAGAATGGACTCTAAGCTTCAACAACCACGCCATGTGAAGGCCAGCAGCAGCAGCCACCAGAACGGCTATTGGGAAAGTAAGGAGAGTGGAGTCCGCTTTACTGAAGGAAACATACCAGTCAATAAATTTTACGACCTTCAGGGCAGCCCGTATCCATACGAAAACTTGGTCTCTTATTATCAAGAAGCCTCAAA
>ENA-UOUE01001050-UOUE01001050.1-compost-metagenome-genome-assembly--contig:-NODE-1050-length-19404-cov-9.516738_pt1 | contig 19404 bp, 10 predicted proteins | sample MGYA00238146_ERZ747223 | MGnify/ENA primary metagenome ERZ747223 (study PRJEB28781, sample SAMN06268865) | compost metagenome | isolation source: single cell | place: USA: California, Emeryville, Joint...
TTCCCTATAAGTATGTCTTTTTTTTGATATCATGGATTTGCTGCCAAATTTTGATTAATTTTTTCACAAAGTCATTTGTGAGTTAATAAATTAATTTCGTAGATATGAACAGGTAAGTAATGAATGGCGCAATCTAACTCGCTCTGTTCATTTCATGCATTGAATTGTAGGAGAAACCCCAGCAGCTTTGATTTTCGACTTCCTCCTGAATAAGATAACTGTCTTCCTGAAAGGAAACTAATATAATCAAAATGTGTTCATAATCCTCAACAATCTGGATTTAAATGCCATATCAAGAGCATTTAGAGATAATAAGTCATTATGACTGCTGGAATTATATGTTTAGATGTGTAATCTACATGAATAATGTATTATCATGCTGACGATTATCATAATGAAATCTATTCATGAATTTATTTTCACATATATGACCAAAAAACGCTATGCTGGGGTTTCTTAGTTTGAATTTCTGAGGTTTTTCTGAATGGTGGTTTGCGATATGTCAATCTATGGCAGTAGTTAGTGACAGAGAGTCAAATAATTGATCACATACTTGTAGTGTTACCATCTTGCTTTTATTTTATCAATCCGCTGCTGCTGCTAAATCGTATCATATCACTCGAATGAGAGACAAATAGAGTAAATTGAAAATTCTTGCTACTGCTGCTGCCTTAATTGATCAATTTTTGGGATTTTTTAATACCGATCAGTATTCAAAAATCAAGAGATCAATATTCAAAATCCACCAAATTCGTTGGACATGGCGATCTATCGATAATTAGAGTACAATAATGAGTGAAATGTGACTGTAGCGTCTTTTGAGAGATATATAAGAGTTCAGCCTTCACGATTTTTTAATGCCGATTGGTATTGAAAAATGAGAGAAAAGGTGAAATTTCTTTATGCATTTGAATTTAGAAGGAAAATGAAAAATTTTGATTGATGAGATATCTCAGGGCAATTTTAAGAATTTTTTGCTCTTTCCAAAAATTAGGTAGTTAGTTGGTTCTTTTACATAAAGCATAGAGCTAATCAATTAGATTATGAATTAATTATTTTTTAATACCGATCGGTGTTATGAAAATAATAATTGTGACACTGAGAAATAGCAATCAGACACCTGATCAATATTCTTGAAAAAAAAAAGAGAGTAATCAATCCATTCTACATGAGATTTTGCAATCGCCAGACTTCAGCTTTTAACTTATCCAAAATTAACCCTTTATTGAATACCTATGCTGTAGAAACAATTTCAGTTTTCAAGATTAGCCCTGCTCAAGCAAAAATATTGAAAGAACGTCAGGAATTAATGGCTGTCAGAATGCAATTCGTTCTGAAAGTCTGATTAGAAATATGAAAGATGATAAGCTTATAAAATCACGAATTTTGTCAATATCAGGAAGATGAATGAGAGATCCCAAAATTTTCCGTCTTTTCGTTTCCTAAGCTCTTTTGACCATATAAATAATTTATCTTTGCAATTCATAGCGAAACATTTTGGTAATTTTCAAATCTAAACCGTTTGATCTTGAAGATATTCAATTTGAGATCTTTGTCGAGAGGAATTTATTCATTTCTTCATTTATTGGTGAATGGCTCATCATTGTTGATATTCATTTTGCTGTGTGGACAGTTATTAGAATAAAATGATGTTTGCTGTTTTGTTTAGAATGAAAAAACCATCAATATAATATTGAAAGCTTTCATATTCTTACATAAAAACCTAGAGATAAGTTTGCAGGCAGTTCGGTAAGAAAGAGAGTTAAATTGCAGGTAGGATATGTATTGTTCCATGTGATTCTTAGCATTATTTGTTAAACTCTTTAATTCAATTTCTTTTGTGGAATTTAGTTTTTAATGTATTCACTCAATGCAAGCAAACCTGTTGAGGTGTTAGATATGGATAAATCTCATTAGATATGATGATGATGCTGCTCTCACAAGCATTGACAGCTGACAATTAATTTGTTATATCTCTAAAGAATATTAAATTTATGCTTCAAATCTTCAAAATTTGCGTTTTTCTTTTCCTCTTTATTCAGCAATTTGCATTCCATTAATGCCTTATTACATTGAAAGGTGACTTGCATGAATGAAAGGAATAAAAAATCTTTGATGATTGCTCTTCAATTCTATACAAATTTCAAGTATGAGGATTTTACTTCCAAAATTTCATCAATAATGCTTTACTTGTTAGAATCCAGAACAAATATTAACGGATTTTTACTGATTCTCAATCTATATCGGAACCTCAAGAACTAAGGTCCCTGCAATTTTATTAGTCAGTACGTTAATTCCTGCAATTTAGATCGCTTCCGATTTTGTTTTTTTACTTGATTTCTTAATTCGTCGGTATAAGAATAGCCCACTATTATGAAAAGAATAGAATAGCGAGTTCAAATGTACCGCTTTATTATAGAAGATTAGAAATTGATTATAATATGATACAGCTGCAAGGGAAAATAAATCGAAAGTACGAAAAATGTCTGCAATAGCTATCTTTGTCAAAAAACCCGGCGAGTCTAATGAAAGAAAGTTGGATATGGAGCCTACTGACACATTAGCTGAATTGAGGAAGAAACTTGTTAAGGAGGGGGGCAACACAAGCGGACGATCCAGGTTCAGGGCTAATGGTAAGGCTTTAGGTGAAGGTTTCACACTCAAATCGCAAGGCATTAAAGACGGAGATAGAGTTCATATGGTTGGCCTACTGGGCCATTAGCGATTTTGTGGAATTTTTGGTTATTTTAATATATATCATGAAATATATCTCTTCGGGATAATTGAATTAGAGTTTATGCAGGTTTCGCAAAATTTATAGTCGTAATCGATTAAACGAAAATCTGAAAAATTATGATTCCAATGAGAATTGTAGGCACGACACAGCATGCCTTTTGACTTTTTCGGTAATTAAGTTATCAAATCAGAAAAGTTTTTGCTGGTGTGAGAGATTTTTGAAACTAACCTCAGAGACTCGATTTTCAAATTAATGTGATATTCATTACTGTCAGGCACAAACTGAAACTAAAATCTCTGACTTCCGCAGGATTTGCTTGAGGGAATCCAAAAGAATGACAGATGAAGAAAACCGCGAAAATTTATTTATTCTGCGAGAAAATATAACTCAAGTTATAATTAATTTTACGATTTTGAAAGCTAGCCTGTCAAAAAACCAAAGTCATAGGAAAATGCTATTTTCGATAAATATATCTATATCGACATCACAGACTCACAATGAATTTAATTTGCTGTGTAATGCAGTTAATTCTTTGAAATTTGACTAATTTTGAAGAAGTATCCACTTGCCTTAAATAACCAGTAGAAAAAAATAAAGAAGAGAAGTTTCCAAAGAATTATTCATCTGCCTTGACTAAACGAGTAAAAAAAAATAAAAATAACACTCTCTGCCTGGCAAATTGGATATGACACAATGATGACCCACTGCTATTTATTCGAAAACAAGATATTTATCACAACAAATAATAACACAAAACAAAAAGTAAAGTAAACAGCAAAATGAATTCCAAAATGATCATCTACTTCGGTGACGGGCTTAAAGGTGAAATTGAGTTGGAGGTATCTCCTGATGATACTTTGGCTGAGGTGAAGAAGAAACTTCTTGAAAAAGGTGCTGGCATAGACCAATCCCAGAAAATCATTGCCCATGGGCGAGTTCTCGCGGAAACCCGCTCACTCAGATCGCAAGGCCTTTCAGCCAACTCTAAACTTCATGGTGTTGGGCATCGATATAATTAACTAACTAACTAGTAGGGTTATCATCATATTTCCACATACCACATAGCATTCATATGAAATTAGAAAGATTCTGTGTGGACTTTACAGTTTAATGAATAATTACTTAATCGTATGAAGACTGAATTAGACACCTCTATACGTTTAGTACATGGTGAATAGAGTAATTATTCTTGAAGCGCTTTAATGAAACGCATAAATACCAATGAATAAGTAGAGAAATAAATGATGCGAATCTAACTCAATAGAGAAATAAAGATGTGTGTTAGGCTGAATTATTAACAAAGTTCATATCGCTATCAGCTCTAGTTTCCCGAAATGGCGAAAATTGGCTTACGATGAAAATTTGAATTCTATTAAAGAGGCATAAACGGCATTAAGTATTCAGGTATGTTGATTTCTCGGCAACAATATCTAACCAATGCAAAGTTGCTTTGAATGAATTCAAGATTTGCTCATGAAATTACAAATTTCTTAACAATGTCGATCGTTGCTTGTGATTTCGTCACGAATCTCTTGATGTACAAAGACAAATTGCTCTCATTCTGAGATAAGTTCTTATCAACTCACCTAGTATCTAACATCTTCAAAATTAACACGAATCCCTTAATCATCTTGTATCCTAAAGAGATAAATAAATGAAAATTCGAAGAATTATTCTATGGTTGAATGAAAGAGCCGTCTCTGAGACTAATTCGAAAGATTAGAATCTCTATCGACTAGTTTTGTTTATTGTATATTTCAATCCGAAAACTAACATTGTATTAGGATATTAAGATTTGGGTGTAACTCCTCTCTTATTCGAAAGCATTTTCAAATTATTTTTGTTGCTTTCTCTTTTGGTTGAATTTTCTAATGTTTTCATCGACTGAACTCTAACTAATGAAGACCTTGACTTTGAAAATCAGAAATTTCTTCTTAATTAATGTTTTCTGATGTGTCATCCCAAATTAACAAAGAAGTAGAAAATGAGATAGAATCGGCTTAATTTTTTAATTTTGAATTAATGCTTTAAGAAGACACCCTTTGTCATTTTTGTCTGTCAAACTTGTGATAATATGTTGATTTCTACTCGAATTAATGATTGTGAATGCAATCAGTTTAGAATTTAATTTAAAGTCTCATCCCAGTATACTTGAAAAAGTGTGTAATTATCTAATGTTTAATGTTAACAATTATTTTGTGAGCTAAAAGACTTCAACTTTTCCCAAGGAAACTTTCACGCAAATGTTTAAGTTGTGTCATTGCGTGCACACAAAAAATCTCAATTTTCTTTTTGTCACAAAAAGAAGTATCGTCCTAGCATCACCATGTTTTTTTCTTTGACTTATTCATCATGTATTGTATTTTAAGAAGGTCAGCTCGAAAGAAGAATGCGCGTTTAGCTGAAAGATTAAAAAATGATAGCACGAGGATTGCGAACTCACTGCTAGTACACAAAAAAACGCAAGAATATCTTATTATGGAGCAGCCTTCCCTCAGGAATTTTGGATATTTTGTTTGACAATAATTCGGATATTATTATAAATTAGTAAGAGTACAATATCATTTATGTATCTTCAATACTATAACAGTGAATAGCCGAATTAACCAAAGTATATCAAGATTTTTATGATTTCTATCCCTGAGACAGGCAGCTCAGATTGAACTAAAGCTGGGCTTGGAATATCTTCAATGTTTTGTGTTTTGACTGAATTACTATTAGCAGAGATAGTATATTGTAAACTACCAAAAGTACTCCAATTCAAAGTCATTATTCAAAGTAAGCAAATGGAACTACTTGAGATGGTGAGATAAGTCTCTATCGTTTTACTTTCTGGTTATCTAAAGAGAAGGGCTCTTTCGGCTCAGTAGTTGATTATCTAAATTACTAGGAATAAGTGATTTCGCAGCAAATTATATTTGATTGCTAAATACTGTAAGTAATTATTTTTCAAATGAAAATGATGTGTCTACTATTATCTCAGTTTGTTTTATAATTAATGTAAGAGTTTGCTCTATGTATTGAAAATAAACCCATCATAATGATATGTTTGTTATTTGAGTTAAAAAGTGTGCATGTTTGAAAAAGATTGAAAGTTGAAGACCATAAATTAATCTTTAATTCCATTGAATTTATTTTTCCTTTACCCACGTTCTGTGCGACCAATATTTAATCCTTACTACCATTCCTACATTTTAAGGTGTTGGCTACGTGACATCTTTAACAACTTGCCTCGGGTTAGCCTGACGGTGTGATAACGACACAAAAACAACGAAAGGCAAGGCAAAGATGCTGGTAGCTATTGCTTGTGTGAGTTAATTTAAATAATTTTTTGTTCTGTAATAACAAATTATAAATTGGAATTTAATAACAGTATTAATTAAAGAAATCTTGTTTTTGTAATTTCGCTCGTTTCCTAGAAAATGGAGGTCAATACTTATATATCACCGCACTCAGTGGTCAAAAATAATATGAAAATAGGCGCAACGAAATTTATCTTTACTTACTCAGAACATTGTATATATAATGCATCGATATAGTCATAGATTTTCGTGGCAGACTCTCAATTCAATTCAGAGAAAATTCAGAGTAGACACAGCTCTTTCTGTTATCAGAATACCAGTTCAAGGCCAAGGAAATTTTGTCAGATACTATTTGAACAAATAATGAGTAATAATGAGGACTCTACTCATTTAAGAAGAATAGCGAACCATTTCTTCCTCCTTTTGGCCAAATAAACTTCATGAAGTCGCCGAACTAGAGGGATTTCCACGGGCTTTGACCAAGTAAATCAAATTTCTCAAAACAAGATTAGATTATCTGTTGAAATATGTTTATTCGCTCCTCAAAACATGTGAAGAACTGACACTGTGTAGCCTCAAACGCTTTATGAAAATCAACAACAATCTAAATTGCTACTCATGAGCGGTGCTTAGCTAATTTTGAGGGTATTTTATTTCAAAACTTCCTATCGATTTAAATAAGGCTCAAGAGGACTCTTTTCGAAAAATCTGATCTTTAGTCTGTTTTTGAGTATATAAGCTTCAGATTCTGTAAAAGCATAAAATAAATACGAAAAACCAAACGAAAATATCTCAGCAAAACATCAGCACAGAAAAATGAAAATACAATTCACATTCATTCTCCTCGCTCTTTGTGTCTTCTCACGTGCTCAAACCACCTTCCAGTACGTTGGTCCTTCGTGCCAACCTCTTCCTGGATTACCAATTGTCACTCTGACTCGCTGCACTGCAGTTGCCGGAGAAATGTCTTCATGTGGTATCTCTAAAATCACCAGCGATTTGGTCAATGGTTTGATGGCTCACCGTGAAGCAGAGCAGAAATATGAAATTGTTGCTGAAGGAGTCGACAGATGGTTCAGAGACTGCAAGAGAAGAGTTTATTAGAGAAGTATCTTTAGGTTTTTAACTGAGCTTCTTTGTAAGCGCTTTTATTTTGAATTGTTGCTTGTTTTAAAACAATAATCCCAATTTCTCGATCTATTATGTAAATTATCTACTAAACTCGTGACAAATCGCATGGAATCACAAAATTGCCTTGTGTTCTCAAATGATTCATGCAATAACTAATTTAAGGAGCAGTATCAGCTTAGAAAGCAATATTAGGTCGCAATCTTTAGAGCATAAGATCCCAGACTCTTAAAATTTAAAATAATTGAGGATGGAGAGGAGTCTCATAAAGTTTTTGAGGGTAGCTTGATTCACAAAAAGGAGATTCATTTGGCTTATTAATAAAGTAAGGTTATGAAATTTTGCATACAAGAGCATATTCATAATGAATCGTAAACTGTGGAAGATCACCTGGCAATTGAAAATCAAATTATCTAATAGAAATTTCGGACCCATCTCTTGCAGCTCTCAAACCATCTGTTTGTTGCTTCTTGGATAATTTCATATTTTCTCTCAGCTTCTTGGTGTTGAATCTCACCGTTGATGAGATCTTCAGTGATTTTCTGTTGTCCACAGGTTGACATTTCAGCAGCGACAGCGGAGCATCGAGAAATGGTAACGACTGGTTTTCCGCTGATAGGTTTGCAGTTGACATCGACATTCTGGAATTTAGTAGATGTAACTTGTGCGCTGATCGTGTAAAGGAAAAAAGCGAGGATGAGGAGGAAAATGGTTGGCTTGCTCATAATGAGATTAGCTTCGCTCGATATTTTTCTGCTTTTAAGTTGGTTTTTGCTTGATTTGGAAAAGTGAGAGCTCTTATTAATATCGCAAAATAGACTCACGATGAGAGAGCTATAGTTGATTTGAATAAGGCAGTCTTGAGCCACTTTTTATTACTCAAAAAATTGCTCATCCTACCCCAAGAGTGGCAAGTAGAACATGCAAAATTGAATCCAAAATTCTCCTTTGGAGCCATCATACATTATTACGCTTATTAAAGATCTAATTTCTAACGATATTCCGTTTTTCAAAAGAAATCAGAGAAATTACATTTCAAAATTTTCCTCATTCTTGCTACAAGCTGCTTGCGACACTGCAACTGACTCCAATATAACGGGAATCCATAATTAAACCCGGATAATTTTTCAACTGAAACTGATGAATAAGGATTCACTCATAATATCACATGCATTACCATGCAAACGTGAAAAACAAAGAAATCATGGTTTGTACAATGATTCTATGAAAGAAAGGGCAAATAACCTCGATAAATACTCGAAAGGTGGTGTGGCTAATTGATTTTATAGAAGAAGTTTAGCCATTGAGTCGAGAATGATGAAAAAGAAGAAAATAATCTAATATCCCCATAATAGATCAACGATAATAATCTGTTTTGATTCGTAGTAATAGTATTCTCACTCTTGAAAAACTTCTTTTGGCTTGCTCAGACCTGAGCACCGTTAAACTGGAGACATTTCTGTGAAAAAGTGATGATTTACATTTTGCAAAAGCAATAAAAACCCTCAAAAAAACACGTACTTTGCTACAAATGAGGCAGTCACATGGAAAATAGAGTCATTTAATAGAAATTTCGGACCCATCTCTTGCAGCTCTCAAACCATCTGTTTGTTGCTTCTTGGATAATTTCATATTTTCTCTCAGCTTCTTGGTGTTGAATCTCACCGTTGACGAGATCTTCAGTGATTTTTTGTTGTCCACAGGTTGACATTTCAGCAGCAACGGCAGAGCATCGAGAGATAGTGACAACTGGTTTTCCGCTGATAGGTTTGCAGTTGACATCGACATTCTGGAACTTAGTAGATGTAACTTGTGCGCTGATCATGGAGAGGCAAACAGCGATAAAAATGAGAAGAGTAGCCAACAGTTTGTTCATCTTGATTAGATTTGAGTGAAAGAGTGCTTTGTTGGTGTATGAAATTTAAATATTCGTTTATTTCTTCTAACAATTCAGTCTTTAAATAATCTCAAAATTGGCTAAGGAAGCAGCAAAAGTTATCTTGAGTCAATTTAGCATTTCTAAATTACTTTAATCTGAACTCATGAACAAATGAACAACTACACAAAGAATTGATTGCATATATCTCGAAAAGACCCTAATATATAATCTAATACATATCCAAAACTCGTTATTTCTTCATCCTCCAAAAACAAAATGGTAAAATTGGCACAATATATGCTTTACAATAGAAACTCTGGATTTTCCAGATACATCTCAGCTAGCAAATCACAAGTAGTGCAAGAAATCTGCGAGAGATCAGTGTATTTAAGTTTTTCCATTAAACAAACTCGACAAATCTTGTGCTGTCTACACTTGAGTTCAACTTCAGAATCTTCGTAAAGCTCGTCAAAGCAAACGAAACAAACCTTTGGATCCTCTCTGCATTGAACGCAGATATTGTACCCCGGATCAGTAGCATTATTAAAGCAAACGACACATAAACAACTACAGATCTCGTTTTTCTGTGTTTCTTTTCGACATCCAAGGCAGAAATTTGAACCGCACTTCGTGCAATGCTTTGAATTAATCTGAATGTTGTTCTTTACAGGGCTTAGACAGCTTGGGCAGAAGCAAATACATTTGCTTAACAGAGAATCATGAGTTATACATATCGCTGCTGCGCATTGCGAGCATTTAAAGCATGGAGCGTCTCCTTGCTTTTGTGGAATATCGTTTATGCTGCCGCAGTTGATGCAAGATATTAATATCATTTTCGTTATCGCTGTTTTTTGCGGTGGGAGAGTTTGGCTATCCGATCTGCACATTGGGCATTTCTCGAATTTTTTTGTTTGAACACAGTCTTTGCAAATGTTGTGAGGACAAGAGGGAAATTTGAAAAATTTAGATTCAATTTTTTGATATTTGCAACTTTGGCATGAGATCAAAACATATTCTGTTGGGTCGCTTAGTTTCTCATCACCAACCGAGAGGATTTTGATTTTTTGTTTTTGTGGAACTACGTCGTCTTTTTTTGGAGGAGCTGTGCCTTCTTTTGTTGGAGGATTTACCAGAGTCTCTTTTGTTGAGGGATTCACAACATTCTCTTTTTTCCTATCGTTTCCGCAGTTCTCGATTATGCATTGTTTATCAATCTCAATACTCATGTTATTAAACTTCTCGACGCATTCAAGACAAAACACGTGCCCACAAGTTGAGTTTTCAAGAATATTAGTCCCGTCAGTAGGAAGATTGCAGAAATTGCATTTCGACTGCAATGGTTCGCCTTTACCTTCATTCCTAACATTACTGGATTTCATTTTTTGGTCTGTTTCTTTTGTTGAGTTTAGCATCTGTTCTATCCGCTTTGAGAGCGCAGAAGCTGAATTTTCTTTCCAAAATTGCGATAGAAATGTGTGAACTTGTCCGATGCTAATTTGGCAATTGCAGTCTGGTTGTATCAGGTTCGAGGGCTTATCAGAATGATTCAATAGGCATTCAATGCAGAAGCGATGCCTGCAAAAGTCTAATTTAATAAGCACGTTGTCTTGATAAACTCCTTGACATTTACTACAGTTTAGTCCCTTGATTTCAATTTTTTTGCCTGAACTGGTAAGAGAAGTTAATATTTTAGATTCCTCATGTTTCAATACGTCAAATTTTTTGTCCTCTGGCTGCTGATTTATCTGACTATTGCTAATTCCTGAGGTTTTTTTCATTATTAATGACGCTTGCTTTCGAGAAATCATGCTTCTTGCTATGCCATCTTTCTTGTCTTCCCTACCAAGAACCAAATCCGACGCATTATACCCGATATAAGACCATTTTGATTTTTCCATCTTTACTACAACCAAGGAGGCACGGAATCTGCTCCCAAATGATCTGCCAAATGCCTTGAACTCGGTATTAAGCTCGTTTTCTTTCTGGATCTGCACCAATTTAATCTCATATGAGAGCATCGAAGCGAAGTTTGATAAAATTGAAGGGTAGTAATGAGCATTGGAATTGTCCTTAGCAATGACAGAGATCAAATCGGCAGAAGACCGGGAATTTTCGTCGTTAAGAAGCTTGTGTAGAAGCAATACACGAGCGGCGTCCGCTAAAGCGGATAAATAAGGACCAACCAAAACAATCTTTTTGTATATTTCTTCAAATAAGGTTCGAGCTTGGCTATTTGTCTTTGCATTTTGCAGGAAGTTTTTCCTCTCTTCTCTGACCATGCTAACTAGTTGCTGGAAATTATTTTCAGCTAAGGAATTCAGTTCCGGCAGCAGCTTGTAGACAGATGTAAAAGCTTTTTTGATTTGGTTGATTATGTCTTCTTCTCCATGCTTTATGAATTCGTCAAGTATGATGGAGCCTAGCATCAGGAAGATAGGAGTCTCATTTGAGATGAATACTCTGTAGAATTCGTTTTCCAAGGAATATTCATTTAGAAAAGTCATGATACGGCTCTCCTTCGCATATCTCTCCGACCAAGTTTGAATGTCTTCAAAGTTCCAGGAGACTGGGCAGTTTTTCTTGGAGAAAATGGTTGCCTTGTTCATTTTGTCGATAGGAACGCGAAAGGCTATGTGCGGAAGAAAAAATAAAATTTGTTTGAGTAGTTGGATATTCTGGATTAATTAGATAAGTTAAATAGCATCATTCAGCATTCTAGGACCAGTGCCCATCGGCTCATACTTTATTACAGCTGGCTAAAGGAATGTTCAATGTCTTCGACTTTGTGATGAGTTCAAACCTGGTTTTTCTTAGCGGTGTTATTACAAATCATGTTTAGAGAAGTTTACACATAAAGTAAAAAGAAAACAGTGGATAGCACTATATTAGCAGTTACACGTTCAGTAGCACACAACAACTTGTTATATAGATATATGAGAGTATAGCCTATTCAATCAGCTACGGCTTCTTAATGAGATTATTTTATTGACGGATATTATATTAATTAGCTAGTTCTATCAGCCATTCAGACAGATTCCCTCTCTATTCTTTGCTTTACACCCGAAACGCGAAGGTTTCTCCATAATGACCGTTACACTCCCGATTCTTTGCTTCGATGAGGCTCAGGTGACCTAACAGTATGTCAAGGATAGAGTGTTCTAGCAACCCTAATCGCTCTAAAAGCATAAAATAAATTAGCAATTTGATCGTTCATATGACGTTAAGTACTTAGAATCTCTTTGTTTACAAGATCGGCAACAAGATCCCTTTGGTCATTTTGAAGGAAATACCCCAGCTCGCTCTCATTCGGGTCATTGTAGCAGATCAAACCGATAAGTTTCTAATTAATAGCTGTGTTAAATATCGCTTGAAGGGCAGCTTACTTCAACGGGAGTCTGAATAGGAATTCCTAAAGCGTTGAGACTATACACATATTCTCCCTCCAGATTACTGAGATTATTTGATGCATACTCGATTGCTTTGATTGTATCGCCAGAACGGATATATTCGATAAACTGCTGTGCATGAAGCATCTGAGTGAGCGTTGGAACTTCTTCCAACAGCTTTGGACTCACGAGTTTTATCAAAGGAAACACCTCTTGAATTTTCCCTTCTTGAATGAACTGTCTTATCACTTAGCGATGATTAAATTAGCATTAGCTTGCAGAAATAAAAAGAAGGCTACCTCCTCTCTCTTGGAGCAGATAAGGATTGCTTTCTTTCATAACTCCATTTATATGTGTTTTCGATTCTTCCATATTTGCTAGCGAGCCGTTCTCAAGAGTGCATCCAAGTGGAAAACTTGTACTATTTTCCAAATTCACCGAAGTTTCTAAGAAAGATGCTCAGGGTTCAACGCAAAACTGCTGGAATTTTACTTCTTATTGAGTTGGGGTCAAAGCTAGACTCTTTATTAAGTACAAAGTTATTATCCATATCACTCAAATACGAATCCTTTCTTGCCATGTAGGCGGGAGACTCGAACTCAACTTGGAATGAATTGCTTCGGTACCTTTCTGCCAAAGTGTTGTTATGAATTCCATCTTCAAGATCGATCAGTTTTGAGTCCTTTTTCGAAAACTCTATCTCCATTTCGTTTTCTGAATTTAATGAATAACTTCATAACACGCTTTTTGGGCTCAATTTACCTTTCTTTTCAGAGAAGAAACCATTAAGGTAAATCCCATCCTCTTGGCACTGAACCTTTTTCAGCGGATCTTCTTCATTAAAAGGCTCAGCTTTCATAAGCACGGCGTCTTTTCGTTGTATCTGCGTCACTTTCTCGAAAGCCTCCAAAGTCTTCGCATAACCATGAAACAGCAGATAAGAATGCACTATCTGATGCATGGTGTAATGATCGATTGACTGACCCAAAATTTCTTTCGTCATAGTCTTTTTCTCTTGGAGAATATGTTTCTCGAGATCGAAACGGAAAGGCTTGGCTCCAAAATTAAAGGTGACAAACTCTCCGGTACTGTGCAGACTGATCGTAGCGTAGTAATCTAACAGTTCAACATCTCTGAAGGCCGGTCCTGGGAAAAATTTGTCAATTAGCACGGAATTAATTAATAATTCATACCGTAGTATTTTCCATTGAACGTAAAGAAAATTTCTCTCTTTGAATAGTTGATCCCGCAACCGATAACGCATCCGAAATTGAATTTGGGTAAGAAGAGGTTCCCCTATGTGGGTTGTTGATTTGGTTAGTACTGAGGTTTAATAGCTTCGGTTACTTGTGCTTTTCCAGTGAATATTTTTCCTGATGAGTGGTATCCAAAGCTCCTGAAATCATGCAAAATTAGCCGAAATCAACGTGGATTTGAGCTCATACTTCTTTGACCAGCCTGGATGCTTGTTCAAAGGAAAATCTGCATCGGCTAACCCAACCGCGATATCTCTAGAATGGACATTTCAGCGAAACAATTCAAATATAAGATGAAATTTGCAAGTAAAGGGCATATAAATGCATGCTTTTGGCAGCATTTTTGATGATATGATTACCCTCTGGTGCCTAAATCCGTGACTTTGACCTCGAAGTAATATATCGTCGCATCTCTGTTTGCTGGTTTATTGCTTTGAACAGCCTAATATGATATAACACGTTATTTTATCGCGCCTGTGGACGCGGCAGCTTACGCAAATATCACAGTGAACATTTTCCTTGCCGATATATTTTGCGCTTAGGCGATCCTTGTAGTATTTGATCAGAGGACATGCCCGTTGGTTGTTGATGAAAGTCTCTTCAGCACTGTTCTGGGGTGATTTCTTGCTGATCAATGAAAGGAGGTATTCTTCGCTAGACATCGCGATCTGAGCTTCTGATAGCCGAGTATATTTATTCCTTGCGAATTTAAAATTTGTTTCTTTTATTCATCAGAATTCTATTTGATAACGCAATCTTCTAAGTCCTCATAGTCAGATCTCCTCGAAATCCAATAATTATTACGAAAAATTAAAACTGAATCCCAATGGTGATAAGAGGGCAATATCATTTCTATGTGCGTTGTCTCTTTTAGATGGAGAATGAAAAGCAAATTTTTGAAACAGTGATAAAACATTGGTTTTTGTAATTTTATGAGTTCGAAATGAAATAAGTTACAAATTAAATGAAAGCTAGTTGAGAAATCTATCTGAAAGGCTGAGGATATTATTGGGAGGAGAGGGGCTCTTGGAAGGGGAGAGAAACTAGAATAATGAAAAGTCGAGAGGTCTAAGAAAAAAATGCGTTAGGCTGAGAAATGTGGCTGTTGATGCTCTTGAGAAATCAATGGAATGGAATAGTATTAGGTTCTCGTAGCATGACGTTCTATTATGGTTTACTTTCTCAATTTTCAGTTGGGTTGGAAGCATGAGGTAGAAAAGTGTTTTATCTCTATCGCTTTTGTAATTTTGAAATTAATCGGAAGTTTATTGGGAATTTGAGTGGCAAAATTTCCTGTCGCTGAGTTTTGAAATTTTTTTATTTAGAATTTTCAAATGACTATGGAGAATAGGTGAGGTGTTTAACCAATAAATGAAATTTGGAGCATTTATTCATTAAATAGGCTCACTCATTTCACACTTTCTTAATCCATCGAGATATAATTACAGCAATAGCAGGATTATCACTATAAAAGATTGAAAGATATTTCCAATCTGATGGCAGTACTTTTCCAGATTTGGGAATCTAACCACCTATAGTGCCACAGCACTATCATTGTCTCAATAAAAATCAGTGTGCACACAATTATATTTGCTCTTTTTTGCATTAGGCAGCGATTCTTTAATTTGATTTCTCGTAATCTTTCTTCGTTCTTTATATCCTGGAAATGATTGATCTTCAGTAAATTGAGTGTATCCCACTCAAAAAATTTTGATTTTTTCCCCACATTTTCATAACAGAGAATTAATAGTTTTTTGATTGACCCTATAAGTGTTGAGATCATTTTGAATGATGAAAAGATAAAATTGCTATTTCTCCAGTGATTGAAAATTCCTGCTTTCTTCCCTCACTAGCATTTGGCTAACTATAATGGTATCTCATCATCACCGTGATTAACTTGAGTTGAAATGGTCTAGATTTACACAAAATTCTCTTTTCAGACATGAGAAAAGCAATTTATCGTTAGAGTCCAAAGAATCTGTTATCATTGAATATTTTCTTTACATTTCAAGAAAGCGATTCGGAAAGTATGCAAGCCTCTTCTCTGCCTTTTCACTCAGATTTTAATGAATGCCTCATGCGAATTGACCTGGTGAGAATGCAAAAATCAACGCGACTACCTCTATATCATCATATTCCTCAAACAAATGTCTATATGGACTTTCAAATCAGAGATAGTTTTGACCTTTGTGTGCGTATGGACGAATAGATAAATAAATAATCAACTTTCAATTCAGGATTTGTATATTTGGCAAAAGTGGTAGATGGACAATTTCATGCTATATATTTAGTCATTTATCGGGAAACTCTCAGTACGCATCCTCGAAATGCCGAAAGTTTTCTTCACTACAGCGTATCAATACGATCTATGCGGATGTTTTTAGCTTAAAACATGATGTATTCGATTTAGTAATCCTAAAAGCTACCAACCGATTAAGTTTGTACTAAAAAGAACTCTATTTCTCTACGCAAGCTCTTGTCTCTCTCCTATTTTCGTAATCACTCTCAACTATTGTTAGTACAATAGAAAACCAGTTTAGAAGGATTCATCGAATCTCTTTTTATTTCCTGTAAGTAAAACCAAACCTTCTACCAGTGATTTCTTAAGAAATGGGCCAATTCCGATCCCAAGTGCCTATCACCCTGCCTTATTAACTAGCTACTAAACTAAGAACTGCCGTAGCACGAAAAGCTCAGCGCGAAAGTCACAGACACACACACAAATCTGAAGCAGATGGAAGCTTAGTAGAGCAAGCGGCATACTTACCAACTACAAGAGTTCTTTCAACACTTATTTACCAAAATGAACCATCTTCATAGAATTCGAAGCCATCACAGAGTTAAATAAATTAATTAAAAAAGAACTGGATCGATATTCCGAAAAAGTTCATAAATTCTTCTTCTCTTTTTCTTTTAGAAATTTCAAAAAGGTGTTTCAAAGTTCAGTTTATTAGCCTTTAGTTAGACTTGACTTAGTACCTAAGACACGATCAGCTCACACATGGTAGGAATTTTTCTTTTTGTATGAGTTAGATCACCATCTCGCAAGAAAATATGAGTTTCTATTTCCTCTGATAATATAGATTAGTTTGAGATCTGCTTTTAAGAGCATCATGATGGTTAGAAATGCTAAATAAGTTTCTTTTATTCATTGCAAGAATTCTATATTGAACATACGCTATTCAAGAAGATCATGCCAGGAAAAATTCCTTTTACTTCTAACGAAGATTAGGTGGAACTTTTCCCACTATGATGTGCTATGGAAAAGAGACAATTGTTCTACTGTCGTGTTTCTTAAATTTATTGTATTACGGTGAGTGTTTGGAGAGGGTACTCTATCGTATAAACCCCCAAATAAAACATGTTTTGTGAACTGACCAATTATAATAAATTTAAAAATTTTTTCCGCAAAACATTGGAAATTTTTCTCAAGCATGAACTCTGTATGTTTTCTTTGCGAGTCACAGATTGCCGCTGATGTCAGCGTATATTTCTGTCCTGACTGCAAAAACTCCTTCGAAACCATCGAAATCGAAATAGATGATGAACTCATATTGCCTCTTTCAGTAAATGACAGGAAAAGATTACAAAAAAGTAATCTAATTCGAAAACAACATAGCAGTTCTAAATCAACGTATATAGGTCTGGTGAACAGTCAAGCAACACCTAAAATGAAGCAATTATTCAATAAAACTATGTTACAGAAAATTGATGGAAACGTGAAACCAAAGATATCGGCTGAGGAGCAAGATTCATTGAAACATCTCGATTTAGTTAATCGAAACTATCGCACAGCTTCAAAACTCAATAGAAAGTCTAAGAAAATTCATAAGACTAGGTATTCACATTTAGATCAAATGGACTCGGGTAGAATTGAGACTGAAAGGAATTATTCGAGCCTTGGAAATAATAAATATCGAAAAATGAGATCAGACTCCGAGGATTTTGCTCCCTTGTCTCGAGATACTACAGATCCTGGATCTAATGAACACGTCAATGGCTCTCCTCAAAGAGTCTCTCAAACGACAGAACAACACAAAACGAATAACAACCAAACAACGTTATTGAACCCAGTGGAACTCTTATTTGACAGTTCTGATGATAGCGATATTGGATTTTCAACAACAACAGCAGCAAACCCAGGACAGAAGAGTAATAAAAAAACCCCGGAGTTCGGCAAGAGAAAAAATTCGTCTGAAATAAAATCAACAAACAGCGATTCTGTTGATCAATCAATTTCTCTGATGGAATCTGAACAAAATGATTATTTTATTGGATCAGTGCTTTCGCTTCCAACAAATAAGGATGGAACTTTCAAGGAGCAAGAACTTTGTTTATCAGAGAAAAATGGCAAGTCTTCATCAAAGAACAATGAGGAAGACGCTTCCACAACCGATGAAATAATGATAGGCCCAGAGCATCAATGCATCATCCCTGAGTTGCTTAATCCCTCTCAACCACCAACATCAAAAAGGAATTTCAAAATGAAATCTAATCCCACTGCTATTGACGCGAAGGCCTTGGAGGTGATTGAGCAATATGTGCAGCAACATTTGAAAATACAAAATATCAGTCAAGAAAAACTACTTCGATGGCTACGTGAGGTTGATTATCAGATTCCTAATTTCTTCTGTGAGCTTCTGAAAGACAAGGAAAATGCTCAAAGACGATTGATGTGGAAGAAAGAAAGGAGGTTGCTTTGATTCGCTTCAAATTCATGTGTACAGTTTCCTTTAACGAATTTTTTTTTCTCCTATCTTATTTGAAATCAATTTCCTCTCATTTGTTGTTGTTAAACGATTGCAATTTTGGTTGTACTTTATTTTGTTAACATGTCACTACTTTTCGTTTTGTCTAATTCACTGATATCTTAAGATGAAGGACTTAAATTTTTTTCAGATCTAGAACCTTTTTCTAGATTCAAAGCATTAAACTGTCAATATCATTCCCAAGCTATGATAATTTTTCTTATTCAAGTGATTGAGCTGTTTAAAGACTTTGAATGGGAAGATTATAGATATTTTTCATTTGAGGAGGCTTGAATTTAATTGGATTGCAATTATGCAGATATAGCTTACTAGAATATTCGGAAAGCTAGCTAATTTCTGATCAGATCATTTGTTTTATTTTTAGTTTCATTGTGAATCAGATCAATGAATGCCTCTCTTAGCTAATTGAATTTCATTCATTCATGCTTCAATAGGAATTTATTCGAAATAATCTTGAATGAGAATCTTGCATCCTCATCATCATCAAATTTCTTTGGTAGCAATGTCTCCTTCAACGGTCTCACAACAATACCTTCTCTGTTTTGGTTCGGGTTTAGGACTGAAACACCATCAGCAGCGGCGAGCAAGTCATCAAAAGTCTCAGGGAGCTTGAAGTTTCTATCCAAGATAGGAACAGTTTCGAGACCTAAATGGTCAATGATGAACTTCTCGAAGTCATCGAGGTCGTAGTATCTTTGTGCTTCAATGTCAAAGACATTGTAGAATCTGATAGTCTTCCCCTTGATTTTATATTTGTTCTCAGCAATTCCCTCTCCAATGATCTCTCCTTGCAGAGCAATATCCATGCCGAACTTTCTCAATTTCTCTTCGAGACCGAGATCTTTCCCAGCTTGGACGAGCTTGTTTCCAGAGCCAGTAACTTCCTTATTTCTTGAGCAGACACCATAGATGCCATCTCTAAGGAAGTAGGTAGCCGACTCTCCATC
>ENA-UOUE01001054-UOUE01001054.1-compost-metagenome-genome-assembly--contig:-NODE-1054-length-19313-cov-14.610470_pt1 | contig 19313 bp, 7 predicted proteins | sample MGYA00238146_ERZ747223 | MGnify/ENA primary metagenome ERZ747223 (study PRJEB28781, sample SAMN06268865) | compost metagenome | isolation source: single cell | place: USA: California, Emeryville, Joint...
GACTTTCATCTTTCATGGGTAAATCTCCAATTTGAATAGTAACATATCCATTCTGAGAAATCCCTATTCCGAAGGTCGTTTGAGCTGTGGATGTGCTAATTCTTCTGATCAGCCAATAAACATCACATGTGTCTTGAGTACCCTTTTCTATTTTGAAACGGATTCTGGTTGCAACACTAAGGCTTCTGTTTGAGTCTAAGAATGAAATTGGAAATTTAACGCCAGGAGAGATAATTTCTGTCGAATCTAAAACAAACGGGTAAGACTGCTTATTGGCACTCCATGCTAACGTCTGAGCATTTTGGTCCAGCTCTGATAACATGTTTCGGTCATCAAAATCAAGCATATTTTGGTAGATACTGTAAGGTTTAATGGCGAATTTCTGTGTGATCAGAGTGAATCCAAAGGCGAAAAGATAGACATCTGCACGTTGTGGTGTGTATCCAGTCATCATGAAAGGTTGCCAAATCGAGATGCAGCTTTTATTATGTGTTATGTTGTCTCTTCCGAGATAGAGCTGGAAATTTGGTAAGGAATAATTCCAACCGGTATAATCAATGCCTGCTATTTCCCCGTCCAGAACCAAAGGCACGAGCTCGTCAGAAGTTGTAGTTTTAGAGGCGTCTAGAATCCGAAAATTACCTTTTCCTGCGTCTAAATCTACGTTGGAAAGTATGAAGTACCATCCACCCAACGTCGATACCCACTCTCTATCCACATCTTTGTTCGTATTAGTTGTGTTAATCGTGCATAATAGACGAGTCTTGTCTGTCAACGGAGTAAGATAACAGCCAGGATTTCGAACCGTATTGACTGTGTAATCGGATGTAAGCTTATATAATACTGCCCAATCGCGGTCAAGCAAAGCGATATTGGTTAAATCATTTCTGAACCACATTCCTATCATGAGTTTCCTCGCCCTGGCAAAATCTGAAGGGAATTCACTTGCGTCTATAACATCCATGGCATCAGATCCGCATGGGTACCGTCTATCTATATCGAAACTGCGGATGGCACAACAATAGGCGTGTTTAAGGTACAGGCAAACCACCCAGAAACAAAAAAGCCCTCTGATGTTCAGCATACTAATAAAGTTTGATAAACAGTTTAAATTATTAATTGAATCACCTCCGAAAGATAAATTGCCTTTGAATCACGAAATAAGATTCCTAAAGCCAATAAAATCCAGGAAGTAAGGATATTTTAATGACCATTCTCTGTATGAATGAACAGCAGGTATTATTGACATTAAATCCTGAGAATTGGAACAAATCATCAGCTTTTTTCCCTCCTCATTGAATTTTACTCACTGTCATGGACCCCATCTTCAAAAACATATGGACATCATCAGAACGGGCAATTTGAAATCCCTCGATTTTGAAATTCCATGTTGATTGGATAAGATTTCTCTTGAATAAGAGGATGTTTCTGCACTTTTCTAACGGAAACAGTTGAAGTTTTAAATGAACAAACAGAAAATGGGTGTTTATGAGAAAGTTTAAAAAAATTTTAAATCAATAAATATCGCTCATTTTCGAAATGGGGTTTTTCAAAATTGATATACATGAAAGCACAGAGCAATGGTAGCAACATTTGTCTGGTTTCATAGAGAAATCAATGTGCCGTGTTATCTTAAGTGCCGAAGTGGCATCGAAAGTCTAAAGGCAGAAAAAATTATATTCCGACTTCTAATTTGCACTATTTGTGCACAAGAAGGTATCTTAAGGTGAAAATTGACAATTTCCAGCAAAAGTGGGAAGGTCAAGGAAGAATACAATTCGACAAAAAATAATTATTTTCAGATAAAATGTAGGAGTTTTTGATCCCAATAAAGCATTTAGCTTTTTATTTAAAATCCCGCGTTTAATTGAGAACATCTGAGATCTTCCTGATATTTAACCAATATTATCCAAATACTCCTTGTTGAGAATCTCAAGAAAATACGCGACTGTCTACAGAAATTTAAGTAATAAGTATACCCAAGCTATTTCGTATCATTCTGACCTTCTTGAACAAGTCGCTCCAGTTATTGGGCTAAAATGGGGTGATAAATTATGAATGAGTAGTTTTAACTCGAAGAGACGTATTACTGCCCTCTTGTTGAGTTCATAGTTGAATTCTGAAAGAAATTCATGAGATTGCTATCTTCTTTACTTAAAAAAGATGAAAGGCTTAGATTCAAAATGCTATTAAAAGAAACTTGTGATCGCCAAAGGACACCAAGACTTGTCTTAGTTTTCAACGAACGAGGTGATAATTAACGAAGAGAAAGAAATTCATTTGGAGTTTGGATGAATGAACTACTAACGCATTTATTCTGTCTAATGAAACTTCATCCGGATTAGGTTGGCGTTAGCTTTGCTTGTTTCTAGCTGGTATTCATAATTTTCTTTCCATTTCGATGAAAGGGTATTACTTACATTCTTAATCAAATTTAAGAACTAATGTCAGAGATTTCGCAATAACGAGAGAAATTTTTCGATGAAAAAAAGAATAAGAAGAAGAATCACTAATTTTTTCGAGGATTCATTTATAATTCATTAATGCAGAGCTCGAACTCACATACTTTAACGGAAACACATAAATAGCTATGTTGCTAATCGATGGCTCTAAGAAAAGTTCCAAAATATGTGAAAGAGGACCGTTTTCGCGTGAATGGTCACCTTGAAGACTAGTACCCGTGATCCTTTTTTGTAAGAGGATGGTGAGAAGAATTCATCATTTCGATGAAAATTTGATAAAAAAGAGAATATTTACTTAATTTTTTTCTCAAATAAGCAGTTTAATGATTCCTAATCTTCCATTAAATGAAGTCACTAGCACCAGGGTTCTGTCATATAAAAGTAGAGATCCAAGGAAGAGAATACTGAGATAATTTTGGAGTATCTAGGATAAAGTTGTCAGCAGAATAGGAGTTGGCTAGGATTAGATTTCGCAATTCGATTTCGAAAAATTATTCCAAATATTTAGAATTTCGAGAGGTTGCTCACCTGTATCCCATGCAAACCAAAAGAAGCTGCAGATTATGTTATTTCGTGTTGGATCAAATTTTCTGAGGAAGAAATTATTCATTTTCAGTGTTTTAATAGCGTTATTTGTTTTTTGTAGAAAGGATCCGATGTCTTTATTCTATTTTAACTGAGTTTGGAGCTAACCCTAGTAAAAGATTGAGAATTTGTGTAAACTATAAACACTGATGCTCAGCATACTTCTTTCGAGGAATTAAGACTTCTAGTTGATCCTCCTGAGAGATTTTTTTTAATCTTCATACTTTAACTACACCTCAATAATTTATTGTTGATATCAACTCCAAATGATGAATAATCTGCAAAATTCCACCATCTTGTACCAACAGATGTGCATAAACCAGCAGCGTTATCCTCTTCCCACACCTTACGGCAACATACAAATCCCAAATTTTATCAATTATCTCCCATTCAACGGTCATGACAATTATATCCCATTCAACAGTCATGCCCAACCTTGGTTTCCTCCGCATCTCCAATTTGGTTGGCAACAACCAGATTTTCAGAACCCTATTGCATTCAATGAGTATAACGGGTTATTTGGTTTCCAAGAACCCATGAACACTTGTATGAAAATAGAAAAAGAGGATTTTCCAGACTTTCAGGCTGAAGTCGACCAACAATTGCAAATTTTGGAGGAGATTAACAGTGGCACGAACAGAATTGCATTATATTTAGGTGAGATGGAAGCACGAGTCAACATGGAAGCTGATTGGTATGTCACACCTCCAAAAACTCAGCTGGAAATGGTAGTGGTTGATGGTCGTTGTGGTTTATATCTCTCTGGCTCGAAAGTTGGAGAGCTTAACACAAAATATGAGGCGTTGTGGTCTTTAGAAAAGGAACGGTTGATTCGCTTCAAAATCTACACAAGTGGCCTGGACGAAGCGTTAATTCGAGTTTCTCTCCTCGAGAAAGCCCTTTCAACCCAAGAAACTAGTGAGACAAGCGAAGCTTTCACTGAAGAAACGGAATTGAAAGATAATTCTGAGATAATCCAACCGAAAACAAAAATCGTGAATAATTTTAGAACTTTATTTGCTGAATTGGGGTATTTATGCTCAAAGGAATCATTTATTGGATTGCTTTCCCAGAAGAAAAACCACAGGCGTAAAGGAGAAATACAAAGCAATTCTCATCATGTTTATGATCCCTTTATCAAGGCCGAGCAGTTGAAAATTGTAGGAATTAATTTGGATGAGATAACCCGATTAATTTCTGATCAAATTTCGAACAAACTCAATTGTAAATTAAGAGGCTATCAAAACCAAGGTCTCCTTTGGATGCTAGCTAAGGAAGGAAAGCTGCCTCAACTGCACGATGCATTGCGGAAATTATCTGGAAATGCGGGGTTTGATAACAATGGCAGTCACCCTTTATTTGAAGAATGGACGATGAAAAATGGAACGAAGATGTACTTAAACATCCATACGGCACAAATCAGTACCCAGAAGCCAGAAATACCAGAATTTATTGGAGGAGGAATACTGGCAGACGAAATGGGACTTGGAAAAACTGTGATGACGATAGCCCTTATACTCTCTAACCCTTGGAAAGAGGACCAAGAATTTTTGGCTTCTGCTGCATTCAAAACTTCAGAAATCAATAATGAAAATCCTGAATTAGATAATCAAAACATCATGCAGTTGCCCATTAAACAATCTAAAATAATCAGAAACAATGAGCCTAAAATGCCTCTGAAAGAATCCCAGAATCCAGAGCCAATGTATTCAAGCTATCGTAAGGGGCTCGGTGGAACTCTCATAGTCTGTCCTCCTATTCTAAGAGACCAATGGAAGAGTGAAATTGACAAGCATGCGAAAAAAGGCATCCTCAAGGTCCTTCTTTACGAAAAATCAAAGAATAAACATGCCTCGGAAGACTCTATCCTCGAAAATGACGTTGTAATTGTCTCTTATAAAACGCTTAGTGAAGAAATCCGAAGAGAAAATCCATTACTTACAAAGATATTTTGGCATAGAGTTGTCCTTGATGAGGCCCACTTCATCAGAACAAACACTGCTCTTTGTGCAAAAGCAATTTTTCAGCTCAAAGCGAAATACAGATGGGCACTTTCCGGAACTCCGACCCAAAACAAATTTGATGATCTATTCAGTCTCTTGCATTTTTTACGTATCGATCCATGGGGGCTGAAGAAATCTTACTGGAGAAATGTGATACAATACATTCGTTCGCAAGGAGACCCTTCATTACTGTATTCGGTGCTTGGCCCAATCATGCTACGACGTACAAAAGAATCTCTAAGTCTCGTCGACAAGCGAGAAATCAATCTTCCCCCAAAGACGATCGTCACGAAGCAAATAATTCTTAACAAAGAAGAAGCAAAAGCTTATCATGACTCAAAAAAAGCGGCCCTTGACGATTTCCTCACCCTCTCAAAAAAAAAGGAGTTCTCAAGAGAAAATTATTTCCATGTGTTCAAGCGGATTATGCGGATGAGACAGGTATGCGACCATCCACTGCTCCTCAAACCGACTCAGTTAGTCAATGAAAAACCACAAAAAGAAGACCTAACGGCCAAACTAAAAGAATTTTTGGAAGAACGTGATATCCACATCAGCAATGAGTTTTACACTCAAGACGGCCATCATTATCATGAGATACCTGAAATACAGAATGGGGTGTCAATAAAATGCCTTCGAGAGAAAATAGAAGCGTTAAAAAATAATGAGTCCGAAGATTGTTCAATCTGCCTCTGTCAGCCTCAAGTTATCGCATTTACGACCTGCGGACATACCTTCTGCGAAGACTGTATTTCCGAACACTTGCAGCGTAGCACCAGCTTCTGTCCGAATTGCAAAAAGAAGCTCACAGAAGACGATGTGCTGGTTTTCTCAAGAGACTTAGAATATAGTCCTGAGAAGACGTTAGAGTATAAGCCCAGCACGAAGGTTGCTGCAGTGATGGAAGAAGTTATTTCCATTGCTAAGAAGAGAGAAAAATGTATTTGCTTTACGCAGTGGTTGGGAATGATGAATATCTTTGAGAGCGAGATGAGTAGAGTTGGGATTAAATCTGTGAGAATTGATGGCAAATGCAATAAAGACAAAAAAAGCAAGATTCTGAGAGAATTTCGCGAGAACAATGAAATTACGGTATTGATAGTGAGTCTGATGCTCGGAGGAGTAGGCTTGAATTTAACTGAGGCGAATCATGTGCTGCTGATAGAACCTTGGTGGAATCCGGGAGTGGAAGCACAAGCGATTGAAAGAGTGCATAGAATTGGTCAGAGAAAGCCAGTGAATGTGACGAGGTTCATTTGTCAGAATACTGTTGAAGAGAGGATGCTCGAACTGCAAGAAACAAAGAAAAACGTATTGAATATCGCTCTGGGACAAGAAAACGAGGACAGTGTTAATAGGTTCAGATATTTACTTGAAATTTAGAATTCCGGAGAAAACAGAGAAACAATAATGAAACAAGACTCACAATAAAATTTATTTACTAAAAAGTTTCATGGAAATTGATTATTTTATCATATTGCTTTGCAGGTTTTTTGATGCGGCAGATTGCGAGATATTAGACTTGAGTCATCTAAGACTTCCAAGTCATGCAAGTCATGAGTAAATTCATGAAAGATAATTTGACTAATTCTCGTAATTAAACTAAATAAATGAAAATTTGAATATAATTGTGAGTTCTCAAATTTTACAAAAGCAGCCCTAAAGATTCTTAATCAATTTCATTTTTCTGCTATCGGCACTTTGAATCAAGATGAACTTCATCTAGAGTAGTTCGGAGTTATTGTTGCCTGTTCTAGCAGGTACCATCAAATTTTTTCTTCTTTTCCGATAAAAGGGTAGTTCATACTCAATTAATTATAATAGGCCGCTTCAGAGATTTCCCAGGACTAAAGATATTTTTCAAAATATAGGTTGCTAGTATCTCTTTTTTTTGTTCAGTCAGTCATCATTCCATAAATGTAGAGCCAGGGTTTGGATACTGTAGCGAAAATACGTCACTTGCGATGTTACTAATCGATGATTCTTTGAAAAAGTTACAAAATATCTGAAAAAGACACCATTTTGAGTGGATAGCCATCTTGACGACTAGTACCAGTGATCTTTCATTGAGAATTAGTGAAGAAGAATTCATAATGTCGCTGGAAAGGAGGATCTTCACTCGATTTTTTCCGAAAAAATAATCAGTTTAATAATCACAAGATCTTCCATTACATGAGGTCACTAACAACAGAGTTTTTTAATATAAACGTGGAGATCCAAGGAAGAGATACTGAGATACCTTCAGACTCTCTTGAAATACAATTGCTGGCAGAGTATGAGTTCAATAGGATGAAATAATAAGGAATTAGATTTCCAAATCTATTCGAAAATTCTACCATATCGATGAGCTGCTAGCTTTTTGTAGAAAAGACTGAATTTTTTTCTTCTTTTAAGTAAAGTTAGAGCCGAACTTAGTAAATCATTGAGAATCGGCGCATACTATAAAAACGAAGTCTACTTATATAATCCCTAGCTTATTCTCTCACGTTTATATAAATTATACTTATTAATCGCACCTTAATAATTTATTCTTGATATCAACTCAAACGATGAACAATCCCAAATTTCCCACCTCCGAGAAAGAGACTACCATGAACCAACGAGATCCTCTTCCCATTGGTCACGGCAAAAGACAATACCCAGATGATAATAATTTTATCTCATTGAATGAGAATGAGATAATGATCGGAAAACAGACAAATCACCTTGATTCTCCACAGCCTCTCCAAGTTGGCTTGCAACAACCTCATTTTCAGGACGTTAATCCACCTCCTAAGTCTGGCTTCCAAAAACTCGGAAACCCTTGCAAGACAATAGAAAAATCGGAATTTTTAGGCCCACAGGCTGATGGTGTCCACCAAATTCAAACTTCAAAGAAGACTAATAGTAGTAACATGGACAGAATTGCATTACGTTTAGGTGAGATGAAAATGAGGGTTGCAATGGAAGCTGATTGGATGATCACGCATCCAAACACTCAGTTGGAAATGAAAATTGTTGACCGTAGGTGTGGTTTATATAACTCTGGCTCGAAAGTAGGAGAGCTCACAAGATATGGGCCATTGTGGACTTTAATAAAGAAACAACTGATACGCGTAAAAATCTACCACAGCGGCGTAACTGTTCCAGATTTCCAAGCTGAAGCGACAATTAGAGTTTATCTCCTCAGAAAAGCACTTTGGACTCCAAGAACTAGTGAGGAAAGCGAAACGTTCACTGAAGAAACGGAACTACAAGATAATTCTGAAATTTTTCAAGCCCAAACTGAAACTGTGAATGATTTTCGTACTTTATTTCGTGAGCTAGATATGCGAAAAAAAATGGCATGGCTGGAGGAAAAAGACATTTGCAATTGGGAGATACATAGTCCTTCTGTTTATGATCCTTTTATCAAACTCGAGAACTCAAAAAATGTTGGTATTAATTTGGATGAGATAACTCGATTAATTTCTGATCAAATTTCGAACAAACTCAATTGTAAATTAAGAGGCTATCAAAATCAAGGCCTCCTTTGGATGCTTGCTAAAGAAGGAAAGCTGCCTCAGCTCCACAAGGTGTTGAGGAAAATATCTGAAAATCCGAGGTTTTATGGCAACTGCACACACCCGTTATTTGAAGAATGGACGATGAAAAATGGAACGAAGATGTACTTAAACATCCATACGGCACAAATCAGTACCCAGAAGCCAGAAATACCAGAATTTATTGGAGGAGGAATACTGGCAGACGAAATGGGACTTGGGAAAACTGTGATGACGATAGCCCTTATACTATCTCATCAAGAACGTTGGACGTCTTCTTCTGAAAAAAGTGGAGAAATCAATAATGAAGAACATAAATCTGACCATTCAGTGCCGTTTCCCATTAAACAATCTAAAATAATCAGAAACAATGAACCTAAAATGCCTCTGAAAGAATCCCAGAACCCAGAGCCAGTGTCTCCAAATTATCGCAAGGGGCTCGGTGGGACTCTCATAGTCTGCCCTCCTATTTTAAGAGATCAATGGAAGAGTGAAATTGACAAATATACCAGGCAGGGCGTCCTCAAGGTCCTTCTTTACGAAAAATCAAAGAATAAACAGGTCACAGAAGACTCTATCCTCGAAAATGACGTTGTAATTGTCTCTTATAAAACTCTTAGTGAAGAAATCCGAAGAAAAGATCCCTTAATTACAAAGATATTTTGGCATAGAGTTGTCCTTGATGAGGCCCACTTCATCAGAACAAACACTGCTCTTTGTGCAAAAGCAAGCTTTCAACTCAAAGCGAAATACAGATGGGCACTTTCAGGAACTCCGACCCAAAACAAATTTGATGATTTATTCAGTCTCTTGCATTTTTTACGTATCGATCCATGGGGGCTGAAGAAATCTTATTGGAATAGTGCCTTAGACTACATAGGTTCTCGACGAGACCCTTCATTACTGGATGCAATGCTCGGACCAATAATGCTACGACGTACAAAAGAATCTCTAAGTCTCGTCGACAAGCGAGAAATCAATCTTCCCCCAAAGACGATCGTCACGAAGCAAATAATTCTGAACAAAGAAGAAGCAAAAGCTTATCATGACTCGAAAAAAGCGGCCCTCGACGATTTCCTCACGCTCTCAAAAAAAAAGTTCTCAAGAGAAAATTATTTTCATGTGTTCAAGCGGATTATTCGGATGAGACAGGTATGCGATCATCCACTACTTCTCAAACTCAATGAAAAACCACAAAAAGAAGTCCTAAGGGCCAAACTAAAAGAATTTTTGGAAGAACGTGATATCCACATCAACGATGACTTTTACAATCAAGAAGGCCATCAATCTCATGAGATACCTGAAATACAGAATGGAGTATCAATAAAATGCCTTCGAGAGAAAATAAAAGCGCTAAAAAATAACGTGGTTGAAGATTGTTCAATCTGCCTCTGTCAGCCTCAAGTTATTGCATTTACGACCTGCGGACATACCTTCTGCGAAGACTGTATTTTTGAACACCTGCAGTGTGGCCAGAAGTTCTGCCCGAATTGCAGGACGAAGATAAAAGAAGACGATGTGCTGATTTTCTCTCAGCATTCAGAAAATAGTGTTGAGTATAAGCCAAGTACGAAGGTGGCTGCAGTGATGGAAGTGGTTATTAAAATTGTTCAGAAGAGAGAAAAATGCATTTGCTTTACACAATGGTTGGGGATGATGGACATCTTTGAGAAAGAGATGAGTAGAGTTGGGATTAAGTTCGTAAGGATTGATGGCAGATGCAGCAAAAACAAAAAAAGCAAAATTCTTCGAGAATTTCGCGAGAACAATGAAATTACGGTATTGATAGTGAGTCTGATGCTCGGAGGAGTAGGCTTGAATTTAACTGAGGCGAATCATGTGCTGCTGATAGAACCTTGGTGGAATCCGGGAGTGGAAGCACAAGCGATTGAAAGAGTGCATAGAATTGGTCAGAGAAAGCCAGTGAATGTGACGAGGTTCATTTGTCAGAATACTGTTGAAGAGAGGATGCTCGAACTGCAAGAAACAAAGAAGAATATATTGAATGACGAGGACAGTGTTAATAAGTTCAGATATTTACTTGGCATTCCGAATTCTGGAGATTACAAAGAAGAAATGATGATGATGACGTAAGACTACTCACGAAGAAATTTATATTTAAGAAAAAGTTTTATTAAATTTCTTTCATCGTATTGCTCTGCAGCTGTTTTTGATGCTGTTTCTTATGTTGATGATGACAGATTTGAGTCGATTGAAACTTTCAAGTCATGAGTAAATTTATTTCAGATATTCATATTAATTCTCAAATAAATGAAATTTTGAGGATATTCGTGAGTTTTCACAAACAGCTCTAAAAATTCTTCGATAACTTCCCAATTTAGTATGGCTTTTTAGTTACTTGAAGTTGATATATGATTTCTTAAATCAAAAGTTCTGGTCCAAGAGTTAAAATGCGAATTGAGGTCTCAATCAGGCTTGTTTGAAGTAGTTTATAGATGCCTGGCTATTCAAAAAAAAGAAATTACAAGGATTAATTCGGATTATGTAAAATATAGCTCTGCTCAAAATATTAACATTAGGGAAAAAGCTTTACTCTCGCATCAGTTTACCAATAAGTCTGCTATAGACATGACAACACTCGTGTGCGTAATCGATCACTAAATTCAGCTGTGTCACTCACAAACCACAAAAACGATAAAATTTAAGCTATATCCGTTACTGCTATCATTCGCAACACAGAGGAAGAAATCATAATAAAATTTATTCCAGCCATGACCTCAATAAATGACCCTGATGAACGAGCTCTTCTTCTTCACGAAGACACTGATTCCAAGGTCCAGACCGATCCAACCCCTATAAAACATCAAAATAGTGAAGCAATTGAAGCACTGCCTCAAAAAAACACCATCGACATATTACATGATACCCTTCCAATGCTAATCGGAGGGCTTTGCCAATTTGGCATGATGACAATCGATATCACCACCGTCTCTTCTCTGGGAAACACGACAATGATCAGTGCTCTCGGGTTAGGAATGACATGGGTCGCTTTCACGACGAAAAGCGTCATCACTGCCTTAAATATTGGGACTCTAACCATCTGCTCTCAAGCATACGGAGCCCAGAACCTCAAAAGCTTTCAAATCTCATTCCAAAGAGCACTGAATCTCAGATTCCTCGGATTATTAGTCAGCTATCTCCTACTTGCAGCTACCTACTGGGTACTGAAAGCCATACAAGTCGAAGACACCATTGCAACTCAAGCCTCCGTATTCTGCAGCTACAGCATGATTGCAATGGTTCCTTATCTCTTATTCAGCACGTTCAATGTGTTTTTATTGACCCACAAGATATTTTACCCTCAAACGTTCTTTTTGGTAATTGCGCTTGCCTGTCATTGGTTTATTTGCAGATATTTCGTTCTCGATCTCGGACTTGAACTCAGAGGCGCGGCACTTGCTTCTGCAGTCTCATTGACAGTTGCGGCCGCACTTACGATGCTTTATAGTTTTTTCCACTCAAAGACAAAAAACTCTCTGGTAACACCACCAAAAGAATCGTTTCAAAAGCTTTTTGAGCAATTCAAAGTCGAAGCGTTTATCGGTTCGTTTATTTATTTTGAAACGATTTCCACTGAGATTCTGTCGCTTTTGGGCAGCAGCTACTCCGAAACTCAAATAAATGCCCAAGTGATCGTGGTTAATCTTATTAATATTGGCTCGGTACCAGCGGGTGGACTTACAACGGTGCTTTCTGCGTACATGGCGACCTATATGGGTCAAAAAGATGCCGAAGCGATAAGAAAATGTGTGAAATATGGTATTGCTATTGCATTGATCTATGGACTCTTAGAAGTGACGTGCCTGCTGATTTGGAAGGAAGATTTATTAGGGCTTTATTCAACTGACTCCGAGGTGATTCAAGCCGCCAAAGAGATTATCTTCGTTTATTTCGTATTTATTCCTATGGATTATATCCGAGGTGTGCTTGTAACGACCCTCAAGAGCATTGGAAGAGAGAGAATTGGCGCGATCACATTTTTCGTTTCGTATTACATAGTAGGACTTTCTCTGGAATACGTCCTTGGGTCGGTCGTGAAGCTTTATGATAGAGGACTCTGGCTGGGCATGGGAGTGGGAATCACGTCGATGCTTGTGAATGGAATTATTTTGCTGATGAGAACAGACTTTAACAAACAAGTATTGCAGATTGAACAGAGAATCATTGAGTTAGATTGAGACAAGTTCTATTGACTGTTGTTTTACAATTTTCTCTAATTTCTTTTTGATTAAAGAGAATCTCTGTGAGATTGCCCCTTTTTAAATGGTAGATAGTGTAATTACAGTTTGGTGCCTGAGAAACTTTGAAAAGAGGAAGCTAGAAATTCAAATACGGTCTTGTAGAAGGGATGAATCAAGTTCTTTAAAATAGTGTTAGATCAAGAACTTGATATCTATATATAGGATGAGTTTCAAAGGTGCTGAGTAGTATGATAAGCGAGATGTTGGCGCACTTAAAATTGGTTATTATTCTTTCGTCTCGAGACAAATTTCAATACCGTGCTTAATACTTGAGGGTCAGATGAAATGAATCATATTAATTACACATAATTAGTGGATAAATCTTATTATTTTCTTATTCAATGAATTTCTTATTCATAGAAATATCAAATTTTAGTTCAAATTAAGAGGTGATCCTAGAATCCAAATCCGATCACTGGAGTCGCAATGGCGAGACTGATGCCTGAACCACCACCGATTCCGAAGGAGAGCCCTGAGCCACCGAAGCCACCAATGCCATTCCCAACTCCGAAACCGCCATTGAAGAAGCCTGGACCCCAGACATTGCCAATACCATTGCCCCAACCGCCAATACCACTGCCGATAAATGGACTACCGCCGATAAGCCCGGAGCCATCCCAACCACCGCCAATACCATTGCCCCAACCGCCAATACCATTGCCGATCAATGGACTACCCAGTCCACCAGAGCCACCTAAGTTTCCGAACATACCAGGATTACCTCCGTAAATACCTGGGTTACCAGTAATTGGAGCTCCTTGGGCACCAATGCCTTGAGTTTGAGGAATGGTTCCTTGCGTAGTTGGAGTAGTGGTTTGAGTCTGAGGGGTGCCTTGAGCTTGAGTGCCAGTTGATTGTGTCTGAGGTGTAGTCGATTGAGTTTGAGCTTGGTTTGGATTGAGTCGGTTGTTAATCATGTTTTGAATGTTGTTAAGGAGATTATTTGAGTTATTATTTGTGGTTGGCGTTGAAGAGGTTGTTGTTGTCGGTTTTGCCGTTGTTTGTTGGGCCTGAGTTGGAGCAGCTTGCTGGGCCTGAGCCTGAGTTGGAGTAGATTGTTGTTGGGTTTGAGGTGACGCAGTGTCTGTTTTGTTGATCACTTGTGTGGTAGGGTCTTTCAATAATTTGGCAAGCTCATCAGCAGGAATAACTGTTCCGTTTTCGTATGTGTAAACTGGGGTTCCTGCAGTCGTGTCTTGTTTCCTCCTTCTAAAACCATAGGTACCGGTCAGGAGGCAGGCAAAGAAAACTGCAACGATCAAAGCTTGAGTTGCTCTTTTCATTGTTTAGTCAATTTTTTTATTTATTTTCTGAATTAGTTGTTGTTTATTGCTGAGAGCTTTGAGGCTTAAATAGATGAATATTTCTTTGAATTGTTCTCCTCAACGATCAACGCGAATATTTGCTAATTTTTCGCGAAATATGAGTTGATTCAGAAGCATTCCGCATTACTCAGAAAAAATTAAATTATCGTTGTAATCACAATTTTTAATTTGATTACCATTGGATGGGATTCAAAAAAAGATCCTTAACAGATATTTTGATAATCTTGAAGGTAAAGTTTCTGAAAACGATAATTACGCTTGAGACACATTTTGACTCTCAATACCAACGAATATCAACGGTTATTCCGATTACAGACCACAGAATAATCATGGAGCAGAGAAGGGCAAAATATCGAGTCTTGAAATGCAAAATCACTGTTGAGGAATGCACTCCGAGTTACGACTCAAGTCGATAGAATGTTTTCTTCGAGATCCGCAACAATTTTTGCCTCAGATAATTGAAAATAACTATGTTTTTCAAATTGAATGACGATGGATTATTTTAGGATAAGAGCATACAATGTAGTTCAACGGTTTATTTACTATATCTAGTGAAATCACTTGCGTCTTAAGATTGTTAAGGTTTTTACGTGAGAGCATATTTACCTTCATCATCACCATCAAAAAAAAAAAATGTTTTCCCATTATCTCAACTTAAGCAGAGATAAAGGACGGAAGGTAATTGAAATGTTGCTTTTTCTTGCTGTAATCATGTTTCTTTGACGGGCTGAGCCCGCCAATGCGTAAACTCGCCCTTCAGTAATTTCGAATTTTCTATGGTGCGACTTTAATTAGCCGTTTGACGTAATACGCAACTGTGTCCGTAATAATTTAGTGCTAACTCAAGTTAATACAAACCCTCAAATAAAAAGGTCTTCCAAACCGAAGACTTTAGCGGACATTTGTTAGTTCTTTCTTCACAAAACCTAGTACTTTAGAATGGGGTTTGAAACTCACTGGAGTTGGGAGCCATTGCAACATTAGATATTTTAATGATAATTCTCAAAAGTCGTTGGAATTTCAAGAAACTCAAGGCAAGAGCAGCACTTAATGTAGAAACTAAGAGAGCTGTTTCTCAATACTCGAATTCTAAGAGGTAATTATTAAATTTTGTTGTTTCAACCAACGTAATTTATTGAGTACAAATTGGAAAAATTTATTTGAATTTGATTTGTTTGAATATTAATAATTACCGTACTAATTGTAGAATTCCGGTACCGTCTAAAGACCGACAAGCTATGGAGATATTTTATTTCAAATTGTCGAGGTCATTTCAACGAAACATGAGGGAAGAGAAATGCGGCAAACACCCTTCTGTTAATTAAAAAGTATAGCTTTTTGATCCTAATGAGAAATCGACGATATTTGCCATCCAAGTTAATGCCGTTAACATAGTCATTTCCTTTAATTTCAACAGAGCAGAAGGCGCATAGCATAATAATGAAAGTGCCCTTCAAAAATGTGATTTTATTCAATTTTGGCCTTTCAGAAATAACATCTAATCCGATTTCAATTATTAACAATGACAGGTCATTATATACAATAGAAATTTGAAAGTACAGGTCTTCTCTAGCTTTCTACTTGGAATATCTTTGGAATTCTCCAAGAATTAGACTTTAAATGAAATATTTCTCTGGAAAAATCATTTTTCAAGGGATTGTAGCATCTTAAGAGTGCAATTAACAATGTGATTTATCAAAATGAGATCGCGAAGTCTGAATGGATATTACTCTGTAATGGATTATGCATTTAATTTTTTCAAATGAAATGTCTACTCAGATCCAAATGTTGAATGAACTTCACAAATCAGAACTTAAGACAAAATTAACTCCACTGCTCTACCTGCTGGTTTGAATCACATACATAGATGCCATTCCATTTGGTTATTTACTCAAATCGATGATGCTAACAAGATGAAATCAGTGTTCCTTGGCACTGGTATTATTATACACGATGCTAACTCATTAAAAAAAGTGCCTAAGTTTTTCATGGTCAGGCTTCTAATCGGACTCTTTGTTACACCAATACAAAAAATGAGGCGGCAATAAACAGATCTCTCTTTATTTGGACCAATAGCATGCATCAGTACTTTCGATAGCAAGAATCCAATGATGAAAATAAATAAACAACTTTAAATCCCCTACGAAAGACCCTTAGTTTTTCTTGATGTGCGTTCCTATTTTCAGAAACCAAAAATTGACAATTTTTCAACTTTTGAGGATAGATGGCTTATATGAACAACTCTCTTTCGAATAATTAATTATTTCGTGACTTTGAATTTGAAATGACTATATAAAGTAAAATTCTCAAAGGAAAGCATTTATTTCGGAGTTATACTGACTTAATTAACTTTATTGACCAAACCTGTAGAAAGAACTAAGACGTGAGAAACCAAATAAATTGGAAATAAGAGAACCACAACAGGCTTGGCTAACCTCATGCGGAAACTGATTCATCTGAGTGACCAAAAAAAAGTTGTTGAAATACATAATTGCAGATAATTTTCTCAGCATAATTCAACAATTTGCCTATTATATCACAGAACATCCATAATAACTCAACCAGCTCATGGGTATACCTCTGAAATGGTTCAAACAATTTATTTCGAGACTAAGCGTTACAAAGCGGCTGTAAAGCTTTTGCTTGGTCCATTCTCTTTAACATTTCTGGTATCTGATGGCTGATAACTCAAAGGAAATTTTGTCTTGTTGAAGTACAATTTATTAAACACCAACCCAAAAAGATTGCTTATGCTTAAATTTTCACATTTTCGCTCTCCTAAATTAGGAAAGTCATATTTGGAATCACAATTTCGAAATTTTTCTAGCCTCTGCACTGTTGTACGAATCCAACTCCCTTCAATGCTTCGACTAATCCACTGATCCCTCTTCTCAATTGCCTTTAGCTTACATAGCAGTGAAAAATTGAAAAAAAATCTGATTATAGGTTATCTCTAGTAAAGCTCAATCAGAACACAACTCTCTTCTGCTACTACTCCCAGATCAAAATTAGGAAAATCTGGCCTCCAGTAGTAGGTATAATGGTGCTAATGGGGCTACTTCAGCATTATTACTTACAGCTCACATTCAAAGCTTGGTCGCCATTTTTTTTGAATGCTTAATTTTAGAATCCACGTTTCGAGTTTACTGTGCGTTTTTCCCGGCATTGTGGGATACTTTCTTTGACCTGAGCAAAAATCCATATAATGCTATTATAGCACCTCTAGAATTGATGTTTTCCGACTTATCTGATCTTCCAGGCCTAGAACCTTTGCTCGTGATATGATATATAAGGCCTAGCCCTGAAAATTATTTTAAAATAAATAAAGAGAAATCAAACATGGTCCTGAGCAAACAGAACACAATTACAACCAACCTCTTTATTGAGTTAGATAGGATCACTGATTCTACAAAGAGTCAGAGAGCTAAAGTCACGAAAGAGATCTTAAAGCATGTTCTCAAGAATTTTCGGGAATGGAATGGCGACCCAGAGTAATAAACATCCTAGAGAGACCCAAATCCAATATATAACATTTGATTAGGCACCAAAAAAACTTCCCTGTCACAAGGAATTTTAAAAAATATGAAGAAATTGTCTCGAGTCCGGCAGCTCAGATTTACCGAGAAGTCATTTGTCAGATGTTCAACGAAGTTTTTGTGAAGATTTATGGATTCGAGAGTTTCGGCAACCTGAATGCGGATATTGAATTAGGGCTCAAATCGAAATATCCTAGATTTTATCATGATTTCTTCGGACCAGAGGCGCTCAGCCTCGTGACAAGTGTCGGTGAACTCATTGAGCAGGTTGCAGATGGCGACATGATAAACGCTTTTTGCGTTTGCAATCTCTCATTCACTTCTCCTCTTAATCAGCTGCTTTCGCCTCTTGCTCTTTCATTGGTGTATTATACCCAAAGATTTCTAAATAAAAAGAGAATTGACTCAAATTCCAAGGAAACACCTTCCAAAATCACATATATCAGCTTCAGTGGCTTCTTCTCAGAGCTTGATGTCGACTTGCTTGATCAGCTCTCAGAAAATGTTCAAATGATAGTGATATATGAGAAAAGTACAAGCGAATTCCCCATCGCAAGTAGGATTGACGATGTGATTGAGTTGAATGGTCTCCAAAAGAATGTTCCTTCGAAGTTTAGGAGCAATTTGCTTTTGCTGCCATTAGATTGCTCTGGAGGGAAAATTAGCTCGAGACACCTGATTGATCTCTTTGAGAATGTTGTTCACCGAGCAATTAAAGCGTTTGCGCCTGAAGCGATCCTAATCTCTCACTCCTTCAATTTCAATCCAACTCAAAGCTTGCATGGTAAAACCAACCCCGTGCCTTTCAGTCTGAAAGCAAGCACTTGGGGGAAAATATTGTATAATTTGTGCTTGGCAGTGAATTATCGCGTGATCGTATTTCCGCATAAACCGCTCCTGCCAGAAGCAATAGAGGTTAAAGAGAATGAAAATCTTGAAAAAATCCTGAAAGAAATAATACCAATCTACTCGCAAGAATGGAACGCACTCTACCTCGAGGAGTGTATGACGCTCACAATGGAGGTGCTCTCGGGTAAAAGATATGGTTAGGTAGGTGACTCATATTTAATTGGCAATAGGTTGCAAAATATATAATAAGCCTCGAAAAATGGTGAATCAGATGGAGAAGTATAACCCGGTGCATGAGAGACATTTAGACAAGGTGTTAAGAGCATATAGAGACCATCCTCTGTATCATGGCATTGCATCCACTGCTGGAAAAGAGCTTCTTCCTATGAAAGACTCACTTCTTTCTGAATATACGAATGGGATTTTGGAGCAAATCAGCTCAAACCCAAGCTTTGGATGTAATAACAATTTTTTTATAGCATTATAATAAACCTAACACGAATGGCTTTAGATTTAAAGAAAAACCAAATTGAGCAGGAAGGCAGCAAGCATCGAAAGCTTCATAGGCTGAAGGATTGCCAAGAGATCATTGAAAGACATGTGAGCAATGAAATTCTATTGTTCAACCCAGTAGAAGTCAAAAGGAACCTGGAACAAGCTCAAAACTGGGTGTCAAAGCATTCCCTTGTTGGTCCAAACAAAATGGAAATTTTCCCTCTCAAAGAATCGCAATATGTTGTTGATTACCCCAATCAAACTCTGTATTATTT
>ENA-UOUE01001055-UOUE01001055.1-compost-metagenome-genome-assembly--contig:-NODE-1055-length-19302-cov-12.633810_pt1 | contig 19302 bp, 11 predicted proteins | sample MGYA00238146_ERZ747223 | MGnify/ENA primary metagenome ERZ747223 (study PRJEB28781, sample SAMN06268865) | compost metagenome | isolation source: single cell | place: USA: California, Emeryville, Joint...
ATCGTGAAAAACAGGATTGAGTTTCTCATCTTTTGAGTTACAGCAGAAGTTTTCTCTTGTTATTGTTTTGGGTTATTCGATGAAATGTATTAATCACATAGGATTTATATAGCCGAGAGACCAACAGTAATTAATGGCTAGCCTATGGTCTTGCAAGTAAAACTGGCTGAGCAGGAGAAATATTTTTGAAAATGAGGTGATTTGGAGTTCGGGTTTATTTTATATTACTGAATATTTTACTTGACTCACTGCAAAATTGTCTGGCTATATACTGTACAAATAGTGAAGAAGTTCTAATTTGATTCGGCCAAGATTAATAATTGTACAGTAATGACCTATTTTTGTTGTATTCGGAGGTAATTCCTATTTTAATAGCTTCCAGCTACCAATGAACTCATGATAGAAGCTGTTAGAAGTCGTTGTTCTTCAACTTCCCATTTCAAGCGCACAACTGTATATGATGCCAAATGTTGGAGGGCACATGAGGCTAAATTGATGAGATCATCAATCATATTAATAAATGATAGCTTACCAACTCTTCTCGAGTCCAATATGAATCTTTCCGGAAAAATTTAGATTATTTGTCGCTCATTTGACTAAGAAAGCAATAATTAGATTTCTCATTAAATATTCTTCGGTGATTCTAGAAAAATAGCTAAATAATTGCTATTTTTTTTTTTAGAAAATCTCATTATTATTTGTGGTAGTATTAAGTGTTCCTACAATTTGCTCGTTTAACTTCTTATATCAGAGTGCTTTAAGCGATTAAGATATTAAAAGATACGACAATAGGTCAAATATGAAGTCTTACGATCGAACAACTTACATATATAAAAACAACTTACATATAAAGATAGCAATTCATCTTTCTCTTAATTCTCTCTATAAATTCAATAATTATCACACAAATTAAACTCTGTTAGTGCCTTTTGCTATTGTTTTGCAGGAATTTGGAATCCTATTACCACCCAGCGTTGCCTCCATGACCTCCGTGTCCGCCATGTCCACCACTGCCTCCCCAGCCACCGTGACCTCCATGGCCGCCGTGTCCTCCATGTCCACCACTTCCTCCGCCGCCGCCATGGCCTCCATGGCCACCGTGTCCGCCATGTCCACCGCTACCTCCCCCACCACCATGACCTCCGTGACCTCCACTTCCGCCTCCTCCCCACCATTTTCTCATTCTGTTTGTCGCAGATGAGGTGGTGATAAGCGCCAAAGCCACTAAGACAACCAATAAGAGAACTCTACTTCTCATTGTTTTCCGAATTTTCTTCGCTAATTATTATGATGAACATTCAGCGTCTTGTGGAGGTATAAATAATCTGATTGATCAGAAAGAAGTAATGACCAGTCTATTGTCAAATTTTCTAAACTACTGAAGGCAACGGGAACACCTCAATTGGATGATTCCAGGTGGTTTATTAATCTGTGAAGTCGAATTCGAATTAGAGGATAGACTTCTAAATTATAGTCAGTATTCGTTTGCTCACTAGCTTTGCCAGTTGCCTGCTTGCCTGTAAATTGAAGTTTTATTGGAGGCAAGCAAACTACATCGATTTTCGCAGTAACCAGTTGTCAATGACTAGAATTAGGACAAATGGGCTCTTCGAATTGAGGTAGAGAATGTTATACTTTAGGATGTAAAAATCATTTATGGAAAAAATCCGCTAGATGATGTTGTTGGATCTCGGTCATATCCGAGTCGGCTGAAATCAAGGAAGCTTATCGAATAAAGTGAAATTTTGATTTCTTTATTTTTATGGAACTGAACAACTATTTTCGTAAAATCGCAGAATGTAGTTTCTATCTCGCTTGGAGAGCTCAATTATCAAGAAAAACGGCAATCTAAGGCTCAACTCATTGTCTAGGTGATTTTATTTTTTTTTTGAACCGTGCATTAGAAGGAAGGTCATTTGGCAATTATGGAGTCTCTTTGGAATATTCCTAAAAAATGATAAACCTCTTGCCCTAAAAGCATTACTGAATAAAAAGGCAGCAAAGGGGAGAGGGCATAAGAGAAATTTTTTATCTTTTAGAGATCAAGAGGCCAACCTTTTTTCAGATCTCTTGCTGCAGTTACAAATAAGCTATTGACAAGGTCATCATTAATCTCTTGATTAGAGGGCTCTTTAATGTTTTGCTCTTCTGAAATGAGAAATTCATAAAATTCTTTCTCATTGATACTATCAATCTTCCAACGAAGAAGACTAATTTCTGTAATATTACTACTACATTGGAGAAAAATGACTCACTCAATCGTAAATCTCGATGATATTATATTTGACTTAAGCTTGAGTAAATATCACCTTCTTGAGTGCAATTATAGAATAATAAATAAAAGTCATCAAAAATATTACACCCGAATATACCTTCGCTTCTTATTTGAGCCTTTACACTTCAGAAATGTCGTGAAAAAATTTGCTTCTACTTGACATTACTTTTTATCCGATGTGAAATTTAGATTCAAGCACAATGTTATGGAAATTGGAAAACAACAAAACATTTAAAAAAGGGAAGCTTTATTTCTTCAGATTCATTGGTTCGTGAACCTTCCTGGTCTTGACTGAACTTGGTCTTTCAAGAAAGAGCTCTTTACCAGTCGTCATCGCCTCCATTATGATCATTTCTTCCATCTCCATCAATTCCACTGCCGCCGTACCAGCTGTGGCGACGATCATCACAATTTCCACAATTTCCGAAGTTTCCGCCGTTGCCCCCGTTCCCAGGTACACCCCAATAATGTCTCATTCCCAGTTTGGCTGAAGCAGTGAAAAATAATGAAGCTATCAGTATTAGTATAAGAATGAGATTGCTTCTCATTTTTTCTTATATTTGAACTTTATAAAAAGCATATTCCATCATGTATTTAAAGGCAAGGCATCAGAAGTGAGTAATTGCCAGACTACCAGTTGATTTTTTTCACTCTACTGAACTAACGGATATATTAACAATGACACTGAAATTCCTCTTTAATTCTTCAACATTGATAAGAAACAACAGCTCGCACATATTTCAATCAAAAGGCAGTAATTTTTCATTTGTTTTTAAAAACCAGTGCCAATATCGCAGATTTCATGCAGATTTCATGAGAATTTAAGACAAATATCGATTTTTCCTAGGCAATGGTAAACCTTGTACTGGGAAAATGACCACTTATCAAACTGCTTTGACACAGGTGAAAACATCGACTGAAATTATAGCTAGCAGTTAGCTTGAATAAAGTGACTGCAGAAGAACTGGGAAAGCATAAAAAGAAAATGGATGTAATGGTTCCTGAAAATGAAAAAAAGCCAGGGACACTATTTTCTCTAAATCTGTAGTTCAAATCAAATGAAAGAGATCCTAATAAAAACTCGATTCAGATCAAAATTTAATACTCTGATCAGAAATCAGGTTTCTCAGTGACTGAGATTCAGGTTGACTTTATTTTTTTAAAGAAATGAATGCTTTCCAGTTGTATAAGAGCTGAAATTTAAATTGATTCCGATAGATAGGTAGCTTATTATTATTTGTGACATTGACTCTTCGAACTTTCTACATGCTAACAACTATTACAAAGTGGACATGTTTGAAAGTTGAATCTCATCAAAATCCATGGAAAAATTTATTCCAACAGTTTTAGTATTTAATCTTCCATTTTCTTACTCAGTGCTAGTAGCTGAAATCAGTCTCAGGTCAAGAACTAGCTCAACAGGATTCGCAAACCGTGCGCTTCTTTTTACTTTAATGCGTATTGATATCATCAAATGATCGTTATGATTTCAAAATTTAATTAAAATTTGAAAAGATTTTTGAAATAGATAAATATCCTTTGATTGAATAAATCTACAAAAAAATGTCATTATCTACTTCTCAGAGCTTAGCAGCCCTTGAACGGACTTCTGTCAACGCGGGCGAGAAGCCTCGACTTTCTATCACCAGAGATTCCCCTTCAACTTCTTTTACTAAAGACGACACCTCAAAAAAACTTCAGCCAACTCAACAAGATGCTTCTCGCCTTCCCACACGCCAGCCTCACCCTAAGCAACAAGAGATGAAAAAGCTCTTAGTAACCATCCCGTTTACACTTCAAAACAAGACGACAAGTTCTCTTGATCTAAAGGCTCATCTCCTACCTCCAAGCACCAACGAGCAAAAAACTCCACAAACTCCTGACAATACCAAAGAACTAACAATCAAAAACGAAGAGACCAATTTTAAAAAATCCGAGGAAAAGAAAGAAGAGCCCGAGCAACTTGACAATGATTCTCTATTCGACAACTTTGACAAATATTTCAAGATAAAGTTCCCTTCAGGGAAGAAAGAAAATACCCAGAGCCAGTACTCTCCTAGGAAGATCAATAAGACACTATTTTTCAATGACGCAGTCGAGAGTTCCACAGCAACCACCTCCAATGGCCATACTCTTCCAAGAAGTCAATCACGGCCAGACTTAAGTTTGAAGTATGAAAAGCCTTTGGTGAGAGGGCCTTCTCATTGCTCAAATTTGCAACTTAACATTACGCGAGGGGAGACTGGTGCGAGCCTCGATTACTGTCCGGTGGTATCGAATAATTCAAAAAATTATACAATCAATTCAGCTCGAGTGAGAGACGAAAAGGATAAAATTACTCAAGAAACTACAAAGTACTCGCAACTAGCCAAGGAAAGACTTAAGTTGAATCCTATCTTACCTCTTCCGCCAAGAGGAGATAGGAAAGAAACCCGAGGAGCAACTAAATACAACGATTTTCTGTTCAACAAGACAGATACAAATTCATCGTATCAAAAATATGACAAGGACCCCATTGATACAAGTTTAAGCAACAAGAATTACATAACTGATAATTGGAAGGTCTTTGAAAGAACAAGGGAACGCTTGAGTGGGCTGAATCATGATAATAGCTACAGAGGAACGAATCTAAATATCACAGTCAATAACAGCAGGACCTCTATTTCGAGTCGACTCGATAAAGAAGATTATGGAACAGACACCTATGTCTCTATGAATATTGAAAGGAGGCGCAGGAATGCTAGTCGAAGAGCAGGAGCTGACCGTCTGTCAGAGCGCTTGATTACACTTGGAGGCGATTTGGATAACAAAGAAAACGTGAAACCAAGAGCCGATTACTACCAAAAGTATGACAGATACTCTCGCGACTTAACCAGCATTGACCATAGTAGTATTGACGAAACCAAAGTCACTTCAAAGACTCTTCAAACTGATCACAGCCGTCCATCACTAAATCTTAAAGGAATCAATGATCATCAGATTGACAATCATCGAAGAGTAAGTGGAAGGCATGCGTTAGCCCTGAGAGATATAACGAACCAGATCTCAAAGATAAGTTCGGATGGTATCTCCACGAGAAGAGAATACTATCCTCAAGCTGAGAAGAAAAGCACTGATAATCCTCTTTATATTCCAAAGTCTGCTTATGAAATCTTGCGTGGGGCTGATCAACAGCGTGAAAAACGAAGAGTTTCGCATATGCTGTTGCGAGAGGAAGGCTCGAAAAGAACGACCAGTGAATCGAGGAAGTAATCAGACAAGAAGTATTAACATTGAGGACTTTAAACGTGAGTTTTTTTCCGTATACGTTTATCCAATAGCTCAAAACAAAGAATAATCAGAATAGAAGCACATAGAGAAGTAATGATTGCGTGTTAACTGTTTTAAATGAAGTAGTTGTCAGAAATATATATTTGTGTTGAATAATCATTGTTTTCCAAATTAAAATGATTGAAAATTCATCACAACTTGTAAATCGAGAATCTGACACATATAAATGTTATATATTGAAAATTTAGAAGAAGAGAAACAAAAATTCCTTATTATGCTAAATAAAGAAATAGGAGATATTAATAAACATCATAGAAGACTAACTGTCATTGAAAAATACTAACAAACAATTGCATTTCACAGACAAACCAATACAAAATACAACGAAACTGATTTATTATTCCTTTAAACTCAGCAACCCCTCATTATCTTGAACTGGTGCCTAATTTCTCAATCCTCTTTAATTTATATATCTAACTGCAGTGTCTGACTAAATATTCTCTTCAATAGTCTCCAATTCATCATCGTTCGCTTGTTCAAAGTCGGATCCATATTCATCAGTCACACTGCTCTGAGATTTCGCATCAATCCCATCAAGTACTCCTCCTTTAAAACTCTTTGTAGCGGTCGCTCTCTATTAAGCAAATAATTAATATAACTCTACCAATCTACTCTGATGTTACCATCACATCATCACCTCTCGATTGTTCTAGTTTTTTCTCAGCATTTTCCACTGGGAAAAACTCTTTTATTATCGCTTCGGGTTGACAGTCGTACTCCGGATAATTCGACGATTGCGAAGTTACTGGCCGAGAAACTCTTTGCGAAACCACTTCTTCAAATAAATCGCTTTGATTTTTCTTTAAAAACGCGTCTGCTTTAATCTGAACGTTGGACTCCACCAATTCAAAAATATTGCTCTGAAGTTTATTCTCGCCTGCTCTCACTGGGCTTCTAGATTTTACATTAGTCCTTGATTCTGCTACACTTTGCTTAACTACGCTCAAAATATATATTATCAGCCCAAATAGGGTTCTCTCGACTTACCTCCTTTGTTCTCATCTATTTTCAATAATGTGACGTGTCTGTTCAGCTCATTGCAAAGCTTGTTCGTGAGATTCTCATTGATTTCGAGTTTATATTGATCCAATTGCATCTCATCTTTTGTAATCCTGCCTTTGATCTCCTCGTACTCTTTCGCAAAATTGCGACGGTGGATCTTCCCAATAACTTTAGTACAGTTTTCGTTTTCAAGGGCGGCTTCGTATTCTTTCAACTGATTTACATACATCTTTATCTCGCGCGTGATTCTATCAACTCTCTCAGACTTTGTATTATAGTCTTGTGCTATTTGAGCTTTAAAAGTCCTCTCTAGCTCAGAAAATGCCTCGTTTAAAGCTTTAAATAAAGCTTCCTTATAATCCTGTATTTTTTGTATAACATCTGTTTCCTTTGTCGCATCTTTATTGAGAAAAATCTCGAATTGCTCTATATCTGCTTGAATTGCAGTTATTTGCGTTGAAATTCTTTGATGATGAAGCGCACGGATATCTGCAAAGTTTTTCAAAATGGCAACTTTGTTTTTACGTTCGTGATATTCACTATGATTTTGAATGCATTCTGGGCAAAGAGGAAGCATGCATTCTTCGCTGCAGCAGAAATACTTAATTTCGCTTCCTTGGTGGTCTGAGAATTGACAGGACATAATAGTTGCAGACTGTTTCAAACTACTGGGATTGGCTAGCATTTTGAATAAAGTTCTTTTGAATTTTCTGTCAATAAAAATTTATTCAACAAGCAACGCAGAGCGTTTCAGAAAGACTCATTGTTGAGTCTATTTTATATGGAATATTGCATTACGAAGGCAGATCTAATATAGATACCTGATCGTGGATCAATTTTCTTGTTAATAGAAAAAGGAATTGGGAAATTCTGAAAATTTCTATTCTTAGAGTAATCGTCGAATACGAATGTTTTGAAACAGTTAAGCGCTCTGGACTAACTCAGAGTGATATCTGAAACAAAGAGTAGAAATCAAGTGATTCGAAATGATTAGATTCGATCTCTCACATTTAAGATGGAAATCTTAAACAGTGGATAACTATGGGGTATTTGTCAAAAAGTTTGGTGAAACTTGAGTTTTTGGTCATCTGCTGCTTCGTTTACATCATGGGAAACTTGAGTGGTGAAGATAAGAGTTGGTTCGCTCGATTTTTTTTTTTTACTGTGATTGGCTCAAGAAGACGTCGGTAACGAGGATGATCGGCATCCAGTGTAAATCAAATTATGACAAGAAAAATATGTGACACTCTAACTAAATTGTGAGCATGAGCTCATTCGAAAGCTATCAAAGAGCGTCATCAGTCCTTTGATTCATTGGGCAGTAAAAAATTTCAAATTCTTTAAAATCGTACGTAATAGCATGTCAAACTTGAGAATATTCAAATCATTTGACGTAATACCGAGCTAGTCTATTAAATAAAAATCAAGATTAAATAGTATAACACATCTTAACTTGTTTACATGCAACACGTTATCAAACCGTGCTTGATAGCTAATTAATTCAGTGTTCATCTATATATTTTTTATTTAGCAGGTTTTCATCAAAAGATAAGAGTATCCACATCAATAAAGCAAGACTCGCACTTGAGAACAGATGAGTACTACCGCTAATCTATTCCCTGAAAATGACAAAATCGATGCGATTTTGGCTCGCATTGAAGAAATGAAAAAATTAATTAAGTTATTTCGTGGGTTTCTCAACGACTACTCAGCAGGTTATGACAATTTTGGGAAATCCCTCACGAAATCCTCAAAAGCTCTGCTTTCTTCCGCCGCAGGACTTTCAAACGACCCGAATATTGTCAGGCAGCTCACTTTGAGATTCAGCGGCTTCGAGGACACTTTCGGAAAGACATACGGCCAGCAGTACTACGAATTTAATAACGTGATAAATCATATCGCCGATGATACGATGGAGCGAATCGAAGTTTCCCGTCGCAAAATTCTTGAAAATGCAACAATTGCGATAAAAAACCTCAATAATGCAAGAATAAATCACACGAAAAATCGGCAAAAGTACGAGAAGGCTTGCAAAGATGCTGAACTCGCCCTTTCTGAAAAGAAAAAAACACCAAACGACGCACTTAAAATATACAGCCTGCGAAATGCTCGCAAACTGGACAATCAAGCAAGAACGACACTTAATGCTTTTCTAACGGCCGAAACGCAGTTTAAAGAAGCCGTCGACGCAGTCAACGGAAAGCAAGCTGCATTCAATACTGTAGTGCAAGAAAGCTTTGTGACATTCAAGGAGACATTGGTGCTACTCACAGAAAAGCTCTTTCTAATGATGCAAAAAGGAGTAGAAACCTACAATAAAGTCATAAAGGCATATGAGGAAGAGGCAGAACTGAGAACTGGGATCGATGAGGGGGATTTAGCACAGCCGACCAGCGATCAAGAAGAAGATTTTATTGAAGAAAAACGCGCTGCAGCTGATCCAGCAGGACCGAAAGGGATTTACAGGAAGCTTATCAAAATCGCACAAGAAAACCCAAGCAATTTGCAGGAATATCATCTGCAGATTTTTTCTGAGGCGGCAACGAAACATATAGATACAACTCTCTTGATAATGGACGAGCGAGGGAAATTGTTGAAATTCGTCAAAGGCTTTATGGGAGAGATCGCCGCTTATTACGACCAGCTTTCTAAATTGCTCCAGAAAGCGACGAAGACATACCAACTTCAAGGCTTTTCGTCTTCTGCTCTCAAAACGTTGAGCGACTGTGCTTCTAAATTCTATTCAGCGACGGAAATGTTGGCGAAAAAATACTCAATTTTCCCCAATTTTGTTAATATGAAAGGCAACACGATCGACGCCATTGCCAAAGAGCTTGCGGCTGGCTCCAAATCGTACCAAGCTGCCTGCCAGAAGGCGCTGAAAGATCACATTCAAGTCCGAACTAACTATCTGAATGGACTGCTGACGTTTGAGAGAGCTTCAAAGAAATTGAACGACGCTGAGAAAGAGAAAAACGAGGCTAAAATCGCACAGGCGAAGCAAGAATTCGAAGAAATTCAAACAAGTCTGAACGAGCTGAAGACCGCGCTCAAGAATACCATGTTGGAATCGATCGTAGGCATTCGAAAGGCCTACCGAGATTACAGAGACATGGAGTTGACGAGAATTAAGGGCGGTACTGGCGCTATTCAAGGAATCATACACCACCAAAGGACGGCAGTTAATGAAATCCAAGAGGCCAGTAAAACCGTCGAAACAGGAATAAAGTTTGAAGCTAATAGCCTAGATGAAGAAATTGACCGGCTCCTGGAGCAAGATGATAAGTTGGGTGGCTTTGTCAAGAAGAACAGTCCAGTCCTCGGAAGTGAGAATCAATTTATGTTTACCCAGCTATTCAGTCCACCAGCTGAAATTCTCCAGCAGTTCAAACTGGGCGATGAAAAGGACGATTTCGAAGAAGACAAAGATCTAGATGACAACACGAAAGAGATGATTGATCAAAACCCTGAACAAATGGAAAAGGAAGGAGAGAAGAGTCAAGGGTCAATTCCGAAATATCTCGAAGCAAGATTTGGGCTAGATCCAAAGGATAAATTCATAACGGATTTTTCATGCGCTTTGAGGCAGAATATTTTACAGCAAGGAAGACTCTACATCTTGAACACGAAAATCTGCTATTCGTCAAAGCTTTCAAGGGAGATTCTCGTGATCCCAGTCAGCGATATCATATCCGTTGAGAAGAGGGTAAACGCGTTGATATTCGACAACGCTATTTCTGTGAAGACGATAAACGGCGAGATTGTATTCGCTTCCTTTTTCTTGAGAGATAGAGCGCATCAGGTGCTAACACAGCTACTTAAAGACCCACAGTCACTCATTCCCGTGGAAGCTGAACCGAACACGACCACTGCTCCTGTCACTGACACTTCTAATACCAACTCAGCAAAGAAGCCTGATGAAAACGATGGTAATGCACAAGGAGAAGGCAGTCCTACCAACAAAAAGGATGCAACGGTCGTATCTAGAGGCAATTCAACGCAAAAATCACCCAAAAAAGTGCAGGGAGGTACTAATGACGACACTGCTTCTGTGGAGGAAGAGAAATCTCCGACTAAAGCGGGTCATAGAAGAGTCACGTCGGACATGAGTGGTTCGAGAACTCTCTCGGCAAGTACTAAACACCAAGTCTCGCAAATCGTTGAAGCTAATGACAATAGCGAGGCTGATCAACACTCGCCTGCCAGAGAGGCTCAAAATGAAAATATCCAAGAGCTTCTGGAAAACCCAGAGAACGCAACTCGGTTACAACAGAGAAAGGCTACTGCCTCTGAGCAGATGACGAGCCTTGAGCAATTCGATCAAGAGGTTTTCCGAGGAACTTTCGAAAATCAAACTATCTTCCATGTCTATCAAGCTCTACTGACTGATGAGCCTTGGGTGGAAGGAAAAGACTCTGAAAAAATTGCTCCTTGGGTCGCTCTGAGACTCAATTGCGGCGACACTGAGATCGAGAAAGAAGAATTCAATCCTCAACCACCTGAAATCTTCCGCAACGGAGGAATCTCGACGAAAGAGAGCTTTAATGAGTTTTTGAACAGCTCAGTCGTTTCGAAGCGTTGCTATAAATATTCACACCCTCTCAAAGACCAAAGCACATCTACTTCAGAGGCATCCTACGTAGAAGAGCGGCAGACAGCTTATTGGGTTGGCATTGATGAGATGGTGCTGCAGATTGAATGTATTTCTTCCAAGGCTCCGATTGTTGATACCTATAAGGTCAAGCATTGCTTCCAAATAAAACAGACGCTAGAAAAAGCCGTCACTATCACCTGGACAGTTGGCGTTGAGTTCCTTAAAACCACCATATTCAAAGGGAAAATCGCAAGGTCAACACTAGATCAGTGTCAGAGCATAGCCCAAGAAACTCTCAGTCCTATGATCAGCAAACATCTGGAGTTGATACATTCGAAATATCGACTATCACATCCAATCGATAAGAGAATCCAGGCAATTAAGCTTACAGACCCACAAAACAACCAGCCTGCCACACCGATTTCAGGCGACCACGCTCACCTTGGGGACACAAGGAATGCTGTTTCAGAGGTCTCATCTCTGTCAAACTCGCCCACAATCGATCTCTTGGCGATCAGCAAGTCAGCTGAGTCTAGCAAGGACAAACCATCTAGTTCAGAAACTCCAGTGATTAAAGAATTCAATGGTGCTGCTGAAGAGACTAAAGCCGATCAGATAAACTCGCAGAAGGCTGAAGCTAACCCACCCCAACAGGAAGAAGCGAAAGATAAGGTCTATGAGACTTCTCCATTGGAAAAGCAATCTGAATTTGCAACCCGTAAAGAAACTCATTACCGCCAAGTCATCCCAATTGATAAGTATCCAGAACACCAAATCACTGAGGTGTTTGAAGATTGCACTGTCCCTGATGTTTTCAAAGCCATCTTCTCTGATCACCCCATCAAATACAACGGAAAAACGTACGCTACTCCTTGGCTTGTGTTGAAAGTAGTAACTGGCGATACAGATATCACGCATACTCAATGGAAACCGCCAGAACCTGTTATGTTCGCTAAAGGACTCATCAGTGATTCAACTCTCAAAGAACTACAAGAATATGTCCCCGTCAGCAAGAGAGAGTATAAGTACATTCATCCTTTAAGAGAACAAAGCGTTTTTGCTCCTAAGACAGCTACGGTTGAAGAGAGACACCAGATCTTCTGGCTCAGCTTCGATGAAGTGATAGTTCAAACTGAAGTCCATCTTTCCAAAGTGCCATTTTCTGATTGCTTCACAGTGAAAAACTGCTTCCAACTTAAGCAGATCGAGCCGACAAAGGTTCAGTTTACTTGGAAAGGCTGGGTTGATTTTGTTAAAAACTTCATGTTTAAGGGTAAAGCTTACAAAGGATCTGTCGATGAAATGGCGGACTATAGACAGCGCATATTCATGCCTATTCTTCGAGAAAATTTCAAAGTGTTACAAGAGAAAAAGAAACTCCTTAAAGCGAAAACTGCGCAAACCGCGCAGACCATGAGGCAGAGCGCACCTACTCCCACGACAACCTCACGAACTTCCTCTGAAAAAAAGCCATCAACTGAAGAGAAGAAAGAAATCAAAGTAAATGGCGAGAAGCAGCCTCCAAAACAAGAGAAACCAAAAGAAGAAGTGGTAGAAGAAGAGGAGGAAATAGAAGTTGAAGAGGAGGTAGTAGTGACCATGGATCACCTTAACACCAAAAATATAGCCGCTTTGAGAGAGCGAGGCAATAAGATTCGGACGCTGTGCATCGCCGCTGATAAGTTTTCCACACCAATTTTCAAAGAAACCGTCAATGCGGGAATTTTCGAGACATTGAACTCAATATTTTCTGAAACAAGTATCACAACTTCCACTGGGTCTAAGCATAGCAGTCCATGGGAAGCCATTAGAATAATTCAATCTGACACCAATATTGAAGCTCCCAATTTCTACCCTCCTTTCCCGAAATATTATGCAAAAGGCGACCGCTCAGAGGCTGCGATCCAAGAACTGATAAGCTTTGCTAATAAAAGTGAGCGTACGGCTAAATTCACGCATCCAGTGAGAGAACAGTCAATGTTTGCTCCCAAATCTTGCACTGTGATAGAGAAAACTACCATCTACTGGATCAGTCACGAAGAGGTTATCGTTCAAATCCAAGTTAACACCGAGGGTGTGCCTTTCTGTGACACATTCGTGACTCGCCTGCATTACCACTTCAAGCAGATCGGAGAAAACCAGTGTTCGATAGACAATGCAATGTTTGTCGATTTCCTGAAGAACCCGATGTTCAAAGGCAAGATTCTGAAGGCGACTACCGATGAAGTCGTTGAAACTGGAAAAATAAAGGTGTTGAAGCTCGCGAAAGAGTTGCTTCCGTTCTTCGCGAAATTAAAACCTTCATATGAACCTCAAAAGAAGAAGATCAAAAAGACGATCAAAAAGAAGAAGGCGGCAGCCGTGAACTCTCAGCCTTCTGAAATTGAGCCGGAAAAAAGCCCTGAGAATATTCAGCAAAATCCTCCAGAGGATGCAGTGGTCGTAGAGGAGGAGGTACAGCAGATAGCTGAGGTAGATGAACCAGTAGAATATATCAAGCCTGTGGAGGAGGTTCAGGCACAATTTGTGGCTAAAGAGCAGGCAGTTCCTAATTCCATGGTAATGGAAGATCTTTTGAACAAATTGAGCTCCATGGAGAGGAGCCACAGGTCGCTGATGGAAGAAATGAAATCGCTGAAGTTTGTACTGATGGTACTCATCGGGATCAACCTTGCGATGATGGGATTCCTTATGATGAGATCCAAATAACTACTATTGACACTCAACTTTATTCTAATGATAGTTTGATTTAGCAATCAATTTATCTAGTAGCAGAAGCTAGTCCTATTGTGATTTCGAGATTTTTGTATGTATGTGCTTGCAATGGACATGGTAAACCCGGTTGACAAATATTATTTCTAGCCAAAAAGACTCTAAGGACACTCTAAATGAACGGTTATCTGTAATTTCAATGTGATCGTTTCTCAATGAGTTTCGTCAAATCCGAGTGAATATTTAAAAACAGTTTCTAACGATACAGAAAAGGGGGTAAGGGTGATTTGAAAGTACTGCTTTGAAAGTTCGTGAGCAGTAGATAATAAGACTTTCATAAACTAATTTTATGCGAATTATTCAAATTCAGGGAGGCATTCCGATTTGTTATTTGGGAAATTCGAGTGATAAATGAGAATAAAGCTCCAGTAATCAGATGGTAAAGTTGCTTCCATTCTGTAATATGCAAAATTTCTTGGGGTTAACACCAACAATAGAGATATATAATAATACACTTGAATAATGAAATGAAAAAAAAAATTATACAGGATAAACTAAGTTTAGATATTTTTTAATAATCAAAATCGGGCTTTGAAACCATTTCTATAATAAGTGGCTGTATTGACCTGACTAGGAACGCCGCTGTGGAAGTTAGCAATTAATTCGCTTATTTTCCTTCCAATTCTTTATTGTTTCTCTCACATCTTCAGTCTTTTCCAGCACAATACCTTTTAGATATAACATTAGCAAGACGCCGTAGAAATTGTTATTACTTTTCAGGAAAGGAATTAGATTAAGTAACTCCTGGTCATATGGATCAGAAAACCAAGATTTAATTTCAATTCCATTGTCAGGTTGCAATACGAAGTTATCTGGCGAATTATCGATAATGATAACTCTGCTTAGATCTCTCCCTATCTTCGAGAGGTCCTATAGAGAATAAGATATTATCCTCTTCAAAAACCATACCTTAATCACTCCTCCAGTATTACTCGGGAAAATTGTATGTTGTCTGTATAGTCTGTGCTCAATGTATCTCTTCTTATCGAAAATGTCTAAGACCAAATCTGCATACTTTATTCGAGATATTAATGACAATTGAATAAATTTTCTGATGTTTACCTCCTGCATAGCTGCGGTAAAAACGATAATCTCGTAATATTCCGAAAGCTCCCTCAAAAACAGCTCCGCATAAGGCCGCACAAAAAATTTCCCTTTGCCTCCAACCTAAGCGCACGTAAATGATACAGCATCCGATGAAAGATTACTTCTTCATAATGAACTAACGTTTCATCAAGGTCCAACACTAAGCTATATACTGGACCTTTTTCAGCCTTTTGAGCATCTATTGGAGGAAGATAGCCTTTTTTGGGAGAGTCTTTGGTAACCGTTTGCAGTATTTCTATCTGTTTTGGATGTTTTAGCGAGCTGCTAGGTCGTTGCGTTTGTTGTTGCGGTTGTAACTGTTTGAGAAAGCTCTTTGGCTGAAGGGAGCTGATATTTGCATTCGGATTTGGTTCACTGGATTCTGTCACGGTAGCCAGTCTAGCGTTTTTTCCCTCTTTGGAAGAAGGTTTTTCTTCTGTTATCGTGCGCTTTTCTACTGCATTCTTGTCTTCAGTAGATTTATTTCTCTTAGCGGTTATCTGCGCGGCGAGCGCAGTTATTTCAGGGTTCCAGTTTTGATTAGTGAATTCCACGTTTATTTTCCAATTCGCCACCTAAGCACTCATATTCAGATTCGTTCGAAGCCTCATATTCTTACGACTCCACTGAAAAGGAGTTTCATGCTTTCGTAACTCTCTTTTAAAGGAATGTGATTCATTTTGTTTAGTATGTAGTTAATCCGCTCGTTTGGCTGATTCTCCGAAAATTTCCTGTCATAAGAGAGAGAGTTATTCCTCTTCTTCAGAATTAGTTAGAGTTACAATGATTTTAAGCATCGAATGATTTTATCATTGCATGATCCAACCACTCCAGTGCCCACTTTGCTGTTTGCTCGCGCAGTTGTCAGTTCTTCGTACCACACCTAGGTTATCATAGATACTTGTTACAATGCAACTTCGATGAAAAAATACGCTCTCTTTCTGGGTCAAGCGGACTTTATATAATATCATGTCCAGAAAATGCCCAAAATTTGTGTACAACGCTTCCGCTAAGTCAGAAAAAACTTGAGAGGGTTGCGCGCTCTTGAAATCGTCTTCGATGATGCTCAACATAACGAAGATCGCTAGTCTCTCCAAAATTATGAACGTTTTGAAATCCCTGCGTGTTATCGAATCTAAACTGAACACCTGACGCAATAAATGTAATGAGTTCATGAACGGCTATTTTTGATTACATCAACGCCAAAAAATTCCTGCTTGTCAATCAATTCTAAATACATTTTGCAGTGCTTGACCATCTCCTTATACGATGCCCAGTTCTGATAAATTATTGATGAGTTAAAGGGAGATAGTTGCTGAGAACGGGCTACTTCAGTCATTTTTTTCAAGCATTCATTGATTAATACGAGGATTTGCAGATTGACCTATTGATGAATCCCAATTAGATTCAAAAAAGACAATAACGTCTTACTTTTGGCTTCATCTGGTCGTCGGGACGAATTAACGAGCGGTAAAATCCTTTCGCTGGTCTGCGCATTGTTCTCAAATTATCAGGCTTTGATGAATTGACACTGAGATCTGTTTTTGGCACCTCAAGACTGCTCGACACTATATTGCCTCTTGACCGAGGATTTTTTGGCCTCTCTGCTCTGACACTTGCTAAAAACTCTTTAAATCCCTCTGTGCTTTTCTCTTGAGATTTGAAAAATGAAAAAGACGAATCTATCGTTGTATTATTCTGATCGTATCTATCAGTTTTATTTGCTCCGATGCCATAATACTTCTCATTTTGCAAAACAGTGAATTTCTTCGAGACAGGAGTAGCTTCAGTTTGCACGGGTGTATTCAACTTGAAGAGATTTGCTAGAATGTTCACTTTAATTAGCAAATGTGAATGCGTTTGAGATATTAACGAATTGTGTAGGCATACTTGGTTTCCTTTCTGGGAGTTGCATCCTTTGGCCTTGCAAATCGATGGAAAGATTCCTCTTATCATTCTGATATTGGATTAGATCTATTAATTTAGGATTGCTGATGATGCTACTTTGCTTCGTAAGCGCTGATATAGCGGCCGGTTTTCGTGAAAGGAAACGTGTTTGTCTACTGGGGTGTTCGATTCATCGTTATTCGAGATTGTATTTTTCTGATGCAGCATAAGCCATTGGAAAGTTGGAAGACCTATACATTGAATGATGCAAGTGTGCGAGGGTCAGGTGCTCCAGGCTTTGGATGTAATATTGATTGGAGAATGTTTTGGTATTTTCGAGGTTGAGGGGTTGCTTGGTAAGTTTCAATTGTATTCTTGAGTTTGTTTGATAATGCGAAGGATTTGTCTGAGAAATCTGTGATAAGGGATTTAGGTTTTGGTGTTATGAGGGAGATAAACCTAGGTTTGGATGTTTGGGGTCACGGCCGATCCTTGGTAAGTGGAACTCAGGCGCAGTCATTGACGGATTTAAGATCAATAAATTTATTAACAAGCAGCAAGCAATAATGTGATGAGCCATCCTAAGCTGCTTTTTGACTATATTCCGTTACGAATTTCGCTGATAGGGGTCTTATAATCCAATGGAGAGTTATTGGTAATGAACCTCGCAGTGCTGTAATAAATGACTCGCGATTATATATATGCATAGGTTTTCAACCTATTATTTGGAATTTCTCATAAAAAGAGCAAAATTTCACTTAAATTTTACTTCAGGAAAGAAATTTGATGAACAACTGACTTCTGGTAATAATTGTTGGCATTTGAATACCTTCTGGTTGCATTCATATTCTCCTTTCGCGCATACTCCTGTGGTAGTTTCAAGAAGCTAAAGACTTTTACTTCTTACTCCATTAATCCTTTTTTCCCGGTTGGTTTCAACTCCCTTTGAAACTACCTCCTCTCTACAAGCCCTTTTTACAGACAATAGTTCGCTTCATTCTAAAAGTCTCTACTCCTTCAGAGTGTAACCCAATCTTCTCGCTCATAAAGGCTGATAAATAAGTCAAACCCAATCAATATAAGGGACTCCTAATCTATAGCTGTCTATTTGACCCTTCCACATCGCCCTATTGATTCACGCATCTTCTAACTCCCAAAAAAATAAAACCAAAAAAAAAAAATTCGCCTTTGTTACACAAGTTCGAATTCTATTTCCTAAAATAAAACTTATAGAAGATTTAGGAAGCAAGCCAACAAAATGTTTAAGAAAGTCAAGGACGAAGACTTAGCCCCTCCATCAGCTGAAGACAAGAAATTGAAGTACGAAGAAGGTCTCAGCGATCTGAATTACTTCTTCACCAACAAAAGCACCACAGAAAACCGTCTGAGCTTTGAAGCTAAGATGGTCATTACATCCGCAGCAATCGCAGCCAAATTTGACGATTTGATCTTCTGTGGATACTACGTCGTGAAGAACCTGCTCGACGCAGAAGGGAAACCTCTAGAAAAAAAGATTTTGGAAATTGGGCCTTACCAAAGCAAGGTCCTTGCCACTCCAATCATTGAGATTGGAAAGGGAGTGTGCGGAACCTGCTGGGAAGAGAAAGCAACACAGATTGTTGAAGATGTTAGATCCTGCAAAAACTACATCGCATGCGATGGCAAGACAAGATCCGAAATCGTTCTTCCAGTATTTAAATCTCGGGAAGATAAGACCGAAGTGATTGCTGTGCTGGATATTGACTCGGGGCTGATCAAAAGATTCGACAAAGTCGATCAAGAGTATCTAGAAAAATACATTGATTATCTTTACGCTTAGGTTAGTCAGATCTGAGGGTATTCTAATTCTATAATTTGGAGATAACTTATTTTCAATTAGATAGCAAGTATAAATCAATAAGATGAAGTTATCTCGTTAAAAATATTGAATATAGTTTTTTTGAGAGAGAGATGATTACTAAAGATGACCTATGCATCTCAGAGAGATAGTTTAGAGCAATAAATATAATTCATTTTCTGATACATTGAGTTCATTTTCATTCTATATATTAGATATAAAGATCGCTTATTGGTTTAGTCTCATAAGGGCAGTAAAAAAACAATAAATATTTTGTTTAGGTGTGCTTCTCTTTCAAGAAGCCATAACCCTGGCCAATATTACATTTGGCTCGGGATTGGTGTATCCAACGGATTTATCTGTGCGCTCTGGCGAACCGGGGTAATATCCCCCGCTTTAATCGGCAGGAGTGGGATATCTCCTTTATTAAATGGCTTTAATTTCGTTTTGGCTGACTCTTTCAGATGCGGCGTTTTTTCTGGTGTTATGAGATTGCTTTTCGTCGTCGTTTTCGCAACT
>ENA-UOUE01001056-UOUE01001056.1-compost-metagenome-genome-assembly--contig:-NODE-1056-length-19300-cov-8.985122_pt1 | contig 19300 bp, 13 predicted proteins | sample MGYA00238146_ERZ747223 | MGnify/ENA primary metagenome ERZ747223 (study PRJEB28781, sample SAMN06268865) | compost metagenome | isolation source: single cell | place: USA: California, Emeryville, Joint...
CTTCAACTTTTCGAGAGATTAGATCAGTGATTTTCAAGAATCCCGCAGTTATTTACAAAAGAAATCTGCTCTGTACCTCAAAAAAACATCAGGATTGATGTTTTTCACGCTTAATATGATGTAATATTGAATCGAAGAAAATAACATGGGATTTCCTTACCATATAACCTGATATATAAGTCTGATTATGACGAAAAATTTATCTTTTTATCTCAGAAAGCTCTTTTGAAGAGAGAATTTCTTGACAAGATTTTAAATGCTATGTTCAAACATAGCTGGGTTCATGTCATGCGACTGAGCCTTTCTCCAGGTTGAAACCGTGAAACGTCAAGTCTAACACTATTGACTGGTCCATATTTGCATCCGAGCAAACCTGAATTTGTGGAACTCAGGCCGAGCATAAGTTTTCTTCAAGAGCTTTGCATTTGTTTTGGATTGAGAGATTCCTCTGTTCATCCAATTTGGCAAGCATTTGGAGTGAATTAAACTAATCTAAGAATAGTATTTACAATTCAAAAAAAAATTTACGTCATAATTTAGTTTACAAGAACCAGTTTATAACCGTCGATGATTTGGAGTGAATTAAACTAATCTAAGAATAGTATTTACAATTCAAAAAAAAATGACGTCATAATTTACGTTAGAAAAAAAATTTACGTCATAATTTTCCATTATTAGAATCAGCTTATAACCGTCGATTGAAATGGACTTTTTGTTAATTCATCGAATTTAATTCGATGATATCTGAGAACATTTAATTCTAAGTGATTCTGCTACATGCTATATAAGGCAGCCAGCTCATTTCCATATAATACCAAAGTATTAATTAAGGACGATGAGCTCTTGTAACACGCTAGACATAACTGCTTTAGTTGCAGAAGAGAAATCTCAAATCGCTCAAAGGATAGTCGTTGGAGACTACCCTCCACCTTCTTCCGACCAGCATTACCATATTCCCGACTTGGATGATGAGCCATTCACCGCTGTTGATCTCAAAGCGATGTTGATTAAAGGTAGCTTTGCTATCAGGGAAAGGGAAGACTAATTTTTACAACATAACGACTTTAAAAGTTGCATCTATATGAGTTGAAAATTTCACTAACCAAATCTTGCATTCATCAATCAAGTCAGTTTTTCGAGGAGGTGCATGATATACTCTTCTTCTAAGTGAGTTTTTATTTTATTGTGTGTGAATAAGAAATATACAGTAATTTGCTACATATATGAAACACGCTAATCTCTCCGACGATGAAACAGAATATCTGTCTTCATATTAGTTAAGCTGCTATTTTTGGAGATACATCAGCTCCTGATTGAAAGAATTAATCTCCTTGCTTTCTTCTTTTCTTATTATACTTGTAGTACTGGCTGCTAATTTATTTAATTGCAACAAAATATTTGACAGCAAAGAGGTAGAGCGTGAATTCACATTATCTTATTGATAGAGCCCACTTGCTAGAGCTTGATCGAGCTAATAATAGCTGAGATCAATATTATCCAGGTTTTCAATCAGCATTCAACTAATATGATGAACTCGAATGATCTATATTACAAACACTTGATTGCTAAGTTTATTCACATCCAGATAAAGTTTCTTATTTTGAGTATCATGTCATATTTTACTTTTCTGGAGAGGCACATTCCACCCAACTATATAAATATTGATCATGGAAACATGCCCAAAGTCCCAATGTATATTAGCAGAGGAGAATTTAACATGTATTTGATAAACTAATTAAGTTATATAATTTTTCAGTTTTGAATTATTCCTATTGCAGTTACCTTCCTGATGGAACAGCTCTTCGGTACCCGCTATGCTACCAAGCAAGCATATATATACCCAAACAATGAACGTACCCGCAAAATCCTCAAGCAGCAAAACGAGCAAAATCGCCTGAAAATGGCAGAATTGGAAAAAGTTTGATTCAACTACGCTTCAATCCCTGACGCCATCTTAAATAAATAGCAAAAAGCCGTCCTAGAAGAAGAGGAGAAGGCCAAACAGGCCGAGGCTTATGAAAAAGCCAAGCAAAAGAAACTCGAGGAGCAAAGAAGGCTCGAAGAAGAGAAAAAAGCCGAGGAAGAAAGAGAACAGATTCAAACACTCGTAAAATAGCACTATTTATCGAGCCGTTGTTCAAAATACTCTTACTTTAGAAAGGACAATTCGGTAAAATGATCAGTGACCTCCTCGACAACAAGTCATCTGCTGATTTTTCAATTACGGGTCTTGATTTGAAAGAAGCTCAGATCAGAGTGCTGATGAGAGCCGTGAGTAAAAACAAGACACTGAAAACCCTTTCCCTTTCCCGGAAGAAGATCAGTGACGATGATGGCGTTGATATTTGCGAGTGCTTGATGGACAATATGTGCTTAGAGAAATTGGAGCTCGAAGGAAATAACCTGGGTCCAAAAACAGCCGAAGCCATCGCGAAGCTGATCACGGCAAATCCTTTCATTAGAACGATTGATCTCGAGAATAACGACTTAACTGTAAGCGCAAAGGAACATAAAGGAATACTTTCATTGGCTAAGGTAAGTTCATTTGATGAGAAATCAAGTAAATTTATATAATTTTCCCCTCAAGGCTATTGCGGAAAATGACAGCATTATTTGTTTGAACTTGAATAACACAGGCTTGGATAAGGTTTGCGGCAAAGCGCTTGCGGACGCGATGGAGAAAAATCATAGTATTATTATGTTGGACATCGAAGGAAACAGAAAAACGGACAAAGTCAAGCAAAGCGAGATGAGCAATAAGGAAATCGATATGAATATTGCCTATGAAGACGTAATGAGAATTCATAAATACCTTGAAAGAAACAAAGCGGCCTATAAAGCCGAGAGATTTGATGAGTGGCGTGAGAGAAAGATGGCGAAGGAGGAAGAGGATCTGAATCAAATCAACGTTCTCAATGATCAGATTCAGAAGGAGAAAGAGGCCTTCGAGGCGAGATTTAGAGCGAAATTAGAAAAAATGAACGATGAGCTTGATGATGAGGTAATAATATTATTTGTTTACTAGCGGAGTTTACTAATGCTAACTTTCCAATTTAGTTCAAAGAAAGGCAGTTATTCAAAGAAAAAATGATGCACAAACTCGAAAAAGACTCCCTTGCAAAGAGAGGTAGAATGGGAAAAGGAATGGGCAAAAAGAAGAAATAGCGGACTCTATATGCAAACTTTCACATTGCAAGCGAGTTACATAGTAGAAGAGCGTATTCGGTCTTAACTTGAATATTCCATATTTTAATTGAAAATTTGCTTGTGATACTAGACCGAAACAATTTAACTGCAGTTACTATCAGTATTATTCCAAACAGTTGAAAAACCGTCCAAAGTTTTAGTAAAACCGTATTAATTGAGGATTCTTTAGTTGAGGATAAACTTATCGGTCAATATCACCAAAGTCAATAGGCAACAGTATCAATTGGAACTCTTTTTTCTTAGATGGGTTTGAAAAATAGTTAGTGCTTGTTTCTTGTCAAGTTTTGTGTTACAAATATACATTTCTGCAGCAACTGTGCAAATTTAAAGATAATAATAGCAGTGAGAAATATTTATTCTTCATTCAGGTGCAAAGTTTTAAAAAGATTTTTATTCTTCGGGTTCGATAATATATCTCTTCGAAAAAAACTTGAAAAGTTGTCTGTAGTATGAACAGCGTCCAAAACCAGTTAAGCTCTTGGGAAACCAAAAAAAAACCCCGAGAGCCTCATTATATGAGAAGAATTAATCGTCCATTAATCCTTCGCTCTTTATTTGAACTGTCCTTAACCAATTACTTTTGGTTAGGATGCGCAAGGAGGTCACTCTCAGTGGCGCTCATATTCGCCCTGAGCTTTGGAGATCTGCGGCAGCAAGCGTTTATTAATTGTACCCACTTTTCTGGTGGATGATCCAATGACTATATGAAAGTTAGATGTATATAATAACGATGTTCATTCGTATCAATCATTACCTTGCAGTTAAATTTCTCTTTTCCTGCAATGATGGTGAATTTATTCGGACCATCCACTTCAGCAACCGTCGTCGACACCAAAGGGAATTCGCGCTGGATTAGAACAAATTTAATATAGCTTGTGACATCACTTAATTTCAATTACCCTTAATTCGTTATTGCTTGGGTTATAATAACGCAATCGAAGTTCGCCTGCTACATCAGAAAGCACCATCAGTCTTGTTTGATAGAAAATAAAGTAAGGATGTCGCTTCGCGATATGTCCGGACAGCAAAATCTTCTCATATTCGCGTGGGGGTTGAGACAGACTCTTGGAATTCCGAGTTTTGTCTTGAATGTCAGGACTTTGCACTGGCTCGACTTTCTCAGGGCTGGGGAAAAATTCAGAATTCATGCTCGTTCGAAGTTCATTCGGATGATGTTCCTTCAAGAGGATTCGAGTTGGGCTCTGTGGAAATTCGTTCACTGGTTCCTCATTCCTCTTCCCTTTCTTTCTATAAGGAGAGTGGACCTCTACCAGTGGAGGTCTGCATCTCAGAAGATCTGAAAAAATAATCCCAGTGAAAAAGTTATGCTGCTTCAAAGTTTCAATATCATTTGCCGAGCCTTAAGAAGAAGAAGTTAAAGCTAACTTTCGATGAGAGTGATACCAGGCGCCCCACAGCCGAGTCTTTCCCTTGGATTCTTTACGAGAAGTTTCGAAATAAGGTCAACAGTCTCTTCATCCATGTCTTCTGGCCAGCTAACTTTGCCCTCACTTATTTTCTGGAAGAGCTGGGCTTCCGTCGCAGCAGTAAAGGGCAATTTTCCAGCAGCCATATAATAGATAATACAGCCTGTGAGCAAAGGTATGGATTAAATATCTTTCGTTCGAGGGTTGAGGAAGTACCTAAGGCCCAGAGGTCACCAGAGCCAGCGCAGTCTCCATATTCCAGCATTTCCGGAGAAACGTACTGTGGCGTTCCAACGAAAGTTGCTCGGTGTTCAAACTCGCGAGTGAACGCAGGGTCGATTACCACGTTAGGGTCTTCAGTCTCCTTCTTTTTTTCAATGGTCTCTGTTGGTTTGTTGGCATTGATGTACTTCGCAGTTCCAAAATCAATGATTTTTAGGTGCCCTTCATTATCCATCATGAGATTTTCAGGCTAAATGTTGGAATTGATAAACATCCTTCGGTATCAAGAAAAAGAGCAATACTTTCAAGTCACGATGGGCGATTCCATTCGAATGCAGGTATTCAATGATTAAAACAATTTCAGCCGCATAGAATCGGACAGCCTCTGTGGTTAATTTTTCTACAATTGATTGTCATTGTCAAATCTCTGCTGTAAAAAGCTCTGAACATTACTTTGAATCCTGAGATAATCCGAGAATTCTCCTCCAGATAGATATTCAAACACGAAATAAAGCTTTGCTTTATCCTGAAAAGAATAGTATAGCCTCACTACGCTCGGATGATTGAGCTTCTGGAGGACTTCCTTTTCGACATAAACTTGCTGCTCTTTCTTTTCCTGTCAGGTTGCCGGATAATAAATATAATTTATTCGTTTCGTGGTAGCATACCTTTTTCAGAAACAATTTGTCAATCACTTTCATTGCATACAACTGGCCGTTTATTTTCTTTTTCACTAAGACAACTTCTCCATAAGCGCCTCTTCCAATCGGACCGACCATAGTAAAATCTTCTAATTTGATTTTTCTTCCCGAGGGCGATCTTGTAGGGGATGACGTCAACGGCGTAGTTGGGTTTTTTGATTCTTCCGGGAATTTCAGCGGGGTGAGCTGCTGCACTTGCTGACTCTGATCCTCAGATTTTTCGGGCGAAAACCTACTTTTTGTCGAAACTGCTAGATTTTCTCTGAAATTATCTCTTTTCGCGTTCGCTGGAGGAGAACCATCACTTCCCGGAGATCCACTTGCCACGCGCTGCAGCTTTATTGTTAACCCAAATGATGGTTTTTCCTCTTTTGGAGAGTCAGCTTGTATTATCTCAGCTTTTGCGGCTCTCTTTTTCGTCTCAATGGTAAGTCCTAAATGCTCTCTTCGCTTCGCATGAGAATCAACCTCAGGATTCTCTGCGCTCTCCGTTGAATGCTGTTTCGTTACATCCTGAATCACCGGGATATCCATCTGCCTGTTTGTGGTGTCTTCTAGAGGCTTAAAGTCACTTTCGATGGCTGCATCCTCCTTTTCGTCTATAAATTCGAATAACAAAACCATTATTTGAAGAACTCTCTTTAAATAGCAGCATACTCTTCCTAACGTCCTCGGAAAGTTTCTGGTCATGGTTTTCAGTGTCCTCTCGGGTGCTTCCCAGGTTAATTTGATTTGATTGGCCTTGGGAATCGTCGTCCTTTTTGTTCGAAAAAGAAATTTCAATAGCGTTGTCATTATCAGTGCGAGATGCGTCTCCGTCCTTACCGAAATTAGGGTCTATGGGATAAACATCGAAAAGTTAAGGAAAAAAAAGTGGAGATGAATGGATACTGTGGAGATGTGGTGAAGCGTCCGTCATAAAAGATTAAACGATCAAAGAAATAAAAGTAATCGAACTAAAGAGAGCGATTAAATTCATTATACCCAACGTTGATTAAATTAATCTATAAAGTCAAAATTTCAAGGAGTTTCAAGGAGAGTAGTGCCTCTTCGCGAATGAGTTGTGGACTTGGAAACCCCGATTGGAGTTTATCGAGGAATGACTTGCAAGCAAAAAATACTTTCAGTCTAAAGATTCATGTAATTTTGTCGCTGAAATTTGATAGACTAATATCTACTTGACGAAGTTGCTAAATAACGCTTTCTAAGAAAAAATCAAACTTCATATTCAATTTATCAAAATCGAAGGGATACCAAAAACTCAACTTCAATGGAAGTAGCTACTCATCCAGATGATGAGCACTTCACCAACGAGCTGAGTTAATTAGAATTTGGCCTTTTTAGCGAGTATATGGTCTGTTTAGTTTTTCGAGATATGCTCTAAACATCATGATTGAATGAAAGTCACTACAGTTCATTGCTTGGTTTTCGATATTGAATCTGTAGCTTTACGCGCCTTGATACACAATGAGCTTTACAAATATAGGCAATGATAAAGAGAAACAGCTCAAATATATGGCAACCAATCTCCTCAAACAAATATGCGAAAATCCGTTGTATTATAACTGATGAGTTGATGATCTGACTTCACCCGTCCTGTTTTTCGCGAGTAGAATATCGGCATCTGAAAGGTTAGGCTGGTCCTCTGATGGTCTATAATAAGCGACGGAGCTTGAAGATTCTCTATTTAACTTCTCTTGCTCGAGTTGTTTCTTTCTTTGGTGATTCCAGTACATGCAGTAGAGGAAGATTCCGAGATATACCTAGGATTGATAGAACTTTGAGCATATTAGCTGAAAAATGGGTTTTTACGAATGATGATATAAAGAAAACGACTGTGGTGTCTGTGCGGTGTTTTTCTATACCCAAGGGCTTGAGAGTGGAAGCGTCAGCTGCGAGGGCAACTGCAAATATTCCCTAGGACGGCAAGTGAAAGTCAAGAAATGCATCATGATGAGAGATTCTTACAAGATAGATGAACCCAGCCAGAGAGATCATCATGCAAAAGTTAACCACTAAATGTCAGTTAGATCCAGATTCGCTTAGATGGTGATTTTTACTCAGTGGTGAAGGGGCCATGCTTCTTTCCAGTCTTATTTATTGTGTCTATAAGTGGTTAAAAAGTTCGCTATTAAATAAACTTCTTGGATTTAATCAAAAAGCAGGACATCTTGAGCAAGAAACATGTGACTTGATTTCTAAAAGCAGGCGAATAGCTAGCTTGCTGGATTGTGAATGGGAAAGAATGGATCATTCAGAGAGTAATTAGAAATGATATTGTGTAATGGAATTAATTAGCCATCATCGATATATAAATATTTGTGTAAAATGTCTTTTTTTTTTCTTTCATGGAGAACACTCTCATGGTCAAAACTACTTGGAGGAATCATTTAATCGTATTTTGTTTATGTTTTTGGAATATTACACACGTATAAAGTTGGACTGTATAGAGATTTATAATTAAAACGCTTACTTTCACTTCATTACTCAAAACTCCAAAAAAGAGTGCTGTATACTTATAAGGACATATATATCTATTAACAATTCTTTTGATCTGCTATTTTTCGAGAGACTTAAGCAGAAATTCTTTGGAGAGATTCAAGCGAGGCACGATTACTTTATTCCGTACTCCTTCTTTGCCTTCGTTAGTCGAGCTTGGGCTCATCTGAGCATAGTTTCTGGCGAAGTACCGGTTTTTGTTAACAAAGATGTTTAATTTTGATTTTGGAGACAGATACTTTTGACCCTCTAAGAGAGAAGCAATCGGAATTTCTTTCAATGAACTAAGGTTTTCCACGTCAACTTTCTTCTCTTGAAGGTGCTCTTGAGGTACCATGCACTCAGAATTGTTAAGTTTCGCTACCATTTGAGAGAATTCATCTGACTTCAATAGTAAAATATTTTCGTTAGGCCGACTTTGGTTTGTCAATAAAGGCTCTTGTGTCTGATGATTCTGCTGATTGCTTCCACTTTTTTCTAGCCTCTAAATATTCAAGCGCTTTTATAAAGAAAGAACAGTGAAATTTTACTTTTTGTGATTTGATAGCGTCGGTTAAATGTTCAATAATTTCCAATGATTCAGAAATTTCAGTTTTTATAGGACTTATTATTTCACTTGACAAATAAATCCTTGTATTTATGTGATATTTATATACCTTTTCAGATCCTTCCATGGTTTCATATTCGTCGACTGAACACGTTGATGATTGCTCGGAGTTCCATAAGTCTTATTCGAAACTGGTGTTTTGGTTTGAGAGTGCTTTACAAGCTCTTTGAAATTTCGTATTTTAGAGCAAGGCTCCTTCCTAAGCGCTTGATTTTAGAAAAAAAATCAGATATCTTTGATTTTCAAACCTTTGATTCGCACTCGGAGAGGTTAACCGAGAGAATACGTCAGCTGCTGTTGCTGCTGTTTTGTTCAAGGGCGACCCAAAATTTAAGGAAAACTTTAACTGATCTCTTTTCTTTCCAGAATCGCTTTTCGTGGCAGCCGTTTGTCTTTTCCCAAACGATTCACTTGGTGATGTCGATTGTTCTGTCCTTACCACCTTCTTCTCATCATCTAATTGCAACAACAATTCTTTGTTGGTCTTTCCGACGCTCTGAGAGTAACGTACAGCCTCAGATGATCGACATCTTTTTGATGGGCTATACAGTTCAACCTTCTCTTTTTTGGACCTCAACTGTTTTAAAATTTCATCCTGACAAGCTTTTTTGGTCGTTTCTCTCTGTTTGTGCCATTCAATATTTCTCCGATAAAAGGCCTCAGGATCAAAATCATCAAGATTTTTAGTTTCCAGTGCATTATTGGGGTAGAAAGTGCAAGACTCTAACTCCTTTAAGATTTTTTTTATCTATGAGAAAGTCATTAAGCAATAGCAATCGCAATTTCTCACTTCATTTTCTGTTTGTCTCTCTCCCTTCGTTTGGACCCATGCCTGTGTTCTCGAGATGATACCTTTTCCACTGAGCAGACTTAGAGAAACAATTAATTAGCTCAGATTTACGCTGATCTTTTGGGAATATTTCGTCTGTTTGGACTTAGACTCGGCTTGAAAGTGCATTCGTTGACGGAATCTCTTTCTTTTTTTTCTTTCATTGTAAGATGAGCTAATTCCCTCATTTGTTTCTGGATCATTGCTCTTTCGAATAGATATTCAGAGCGATCATTGAAGTTTTTTTCCTGAAGCTCAGCATATAATTGATTCTTCATCCCAACTAGCCATTCTCGAGTCAAATCTATTTGATCAGCGTGGTCCTGAGTGAGCTGTCCAGCCAGATCAGTTGTGGAGGAAATAATTTCGTTTATTAGTTGGATCTTCTCACGTTCAGCAGTAGCTGTCTTGGGATGGTTCTTGATTGCAAATGGTTTATGTCTAATCATCTATCGTTAAAATTACCTTCAAATCTGATGTTTTCACGGACGAAGACTGTGCATTGAAATTAGTCGATGATGCAGAGCGTTTAGATCTAATATATACCCCAAGCAACAATCGTTAGCCACAAGAGCATAACAATTACCTCTCTGGCCTTTTTGTCTTAGCGGTTGGCTCTTGCGAATATTCAAGACTTGATTTTTCAGGTTCAGAGTATTTCGAAGTAATTCGAAAGGAAAGTTGTCTTCCGTCATGCCCACTGTCATTTTCTAAACACGCTGAATCATGTTCTGCGAGCCTGAAGATTATATCATATAAGAATAGCCACGAACGTGAATTTAACCTCTGAATTTCCTCATCTAATCGCTCAATATCATCCATTGCAGTGTCTTTTCGGGAGCGAAGTTCCTCAAGAAATACGAGTTGTTCAGGGTCAAAATTTGAGACTTCCGGCTGTGTCAGCGAAATCTCACTTTCTGTCCTTGTGGGCTGATCTGTTACAGTCTTCTCATTGCTGGTGAAATTGAGAAATTGAGTTCGCTGGTAAGATAATGTTGGTGGTTGATTAGCATTCCTATGTATTTTTTGACCGTTCAAGGTTCCCGATGAATGGGATGTGGATAACGATTTGCGAGACAATTGTGCAGATATAACATTTGGTCGAATATCACTGCTTACACGATGATGGCTTTTTCCTTCTGAGTAACACATTGTTTTTGCTCTTTCATTCATGCTGCTCATATCCAGCTCTGATTAAATAATCCTTTAAATTATATTTTAATCCGTTAAGCAACCTTCAACAAATCTTATAGAGCCTACATTAAATATTCAACTTTGACTTCAACAAGCATCATATGTATTGCTAACTGCGTTGAGCTCAAATATTGGAAGAGAGTTACTAAGTTTATTCGAAGTTTATTTGAGAATACATATATTAATTTCACTGCAAAATATTCAAATTCCGACCATAAGAAGATGCGAAATTCATTGAAACCAATGCTTTTCACACCGATATAGAAAATGAATTACCTATAAAAAGGAGTCAAACATTCGATAGCAGGCTATAGCATTGGCTTGAACAGCAAAAAATTACTTTCATCGACAACATTCTGGATTTCTTTAATAATTTTTTGCACTGTTAGTCCATATTTTGTTACCAGCGAGGCCTGATAAGCAGCCTTACGTAACATCGCTGCCGCTATAGCGCAACCAACCAAAGCATCTTTCTTGCTTAAAGAGCAATAAACTGCACAAAGGCTAGTCAACACAGCACCTTGACCTCCACAACGTTTAGCCGATCCTCTCTCTGATACTAAATACACCCTTTTTCCATCCGTTATCATATCATACCTTCCTTTTTTCGCAATAATCACATTCCCTAGCGATTCAGACAGACCCACAGCTTTTTCTGCAGTGGGATCTTTCAAAGGAATTTCATATATTCCATATTCTCCGTTCCCGAGTTTCTGATCTGTCAGGGAAGCATCTTCAACCACACAAGAAATTTCGCCGATCTTGCTTTTCCGAGCCAAAATAAGTTCTGTAAATTCTTCTTCATTTGGTGTAAGTATTATCCTATCAGAATTAGCCTGAACAAATGTCTGGAGTTTCATGTCCTTGCTATATAAAGTGCAAAAAATTCGAATTGCTGCTGAATCGAAAATTAGCTTTTGATTGCAAGAACCTTTTTGGAATATTTCAAGAAACTCCGACAAGAACGCATCTTCTTGACAGAATGGCTCAGAAAAAGCAATTATTGCGTCTTGGCTGATTATCCATGTTTCTAATTTTCGTTGGAAATTTTTAGCGACCATCTCGTTGTCAACTTTTATGTATTGACTCTCAGTGTTGCTTCGCGCGAAGTGAATTGGCGGATAATGAGACTTTGGGTTGAAGAGTGAAGTGATTGATCCTCCTGCGTTGAATGCAGCTTGAACAAGGAGGTCTGGGTTGACGCTTTCATCAGTATCTCCATAAATTCCTATTCTAATGGGCTCTGTTCTCTCGAATAGGCTGAATACATAAGGGATTTTCTCGGTTTTAAACTCTTTTGTGAGACTCACAAAATCCATAATTTTTAAACAAATCTTTTATTGTGTTATGCTTTATCGAAAAAAACTGTTCTTCATAAAGGTTTTTGGTTGAAGCTAGTCACCTAACATATCTCAATTATATTATTGTGAAATTTGTTAACGTTATCCATAAATAATTAGATCTACCAATGGATTACTGATAATAATACAAAGAAGGTTCAAAACTATATATGAACTCCTCCTTAATTAAACTCCAAAAATATTAATCTACCTTGGTTCTTTCATAAATATGTCTGACGAAGGCAAAGCTTGCCAAGAACGATACACTTCCCAACATCTTTTTGAATTAAAGCCATTAGAAAAACCAAAAATGGTAGATTTTATTTCTTACCAGGAAGATCGCCGAGCACAAAATGACTGTATATCCAAAGAAATAGACCGTCTAATGTATATTTGTTAAGCAAAATCGTCATTAAAACGTGTACTTGAATGAATCCGCACATCTCTGAGGCTTGAATGTAGTAGTAGACTCCATAGCCAAAAATGTAAAAGGCTCCGGCACTAAAACACATGAATATTATAAGCAGCAGCCAAAAATTAGTAGGTACCCTCCATAGAAGAAAGATCTCCACCACCATCGGTAATCAAGCGCGTTGAGTTGGAACTGAGTCAAAATCATGGAAATGCACGCTAATTGAATCGTTTTAAAGCAAAGCTTATGATAAGAAGCTAACCTGTTGTATTGATCATAAGGGTGAACATCACAAAGAGCGTTCCCCACATCGCATAAATCACATGTCCCCAAATGCTGCTGAAGACATAGTACAACTCGAGATAGATGGCACTGAAGAGAGAGAGGGGAAAAAATGAGGAATTCGAAGGAGATAATAATTAATTTACCTAAATGGAATCATACCACCAAGTAAGACAGTAACCAACGGTAGGTTGATCAAGGAAAGGCGAGGAACAGCCTTTAAAGTTTTGGCGAGTTTGTCGCTGCTTTCGACTATTGATCCTTCTTGACGCATTCTTGCGGTGAGGCCACCAAAAATCGTCAAGGGGAGAGTCACCAAAGCCCACATAAAGATAACGAAGAGAATGCTGGTAACTGGCAGTGCTGAAGTGAGACTTGAAGCCCAGGCGAGGTTATTCAGGAAGAACGTCATTGCAAACAATTGCACCTGGATTGCCGTTAACATTTTACGAAGAGGCGAATTTCATTACTGGGAAGAGAGCAGCAGTCAGCAGAATGTTGAAAGGCCAAGCCTTTCCTCCGAGTTGCTTGTAGATCTTGGACGATACATATCCAGCAATCACTAACAATTAAGATTATTTAGTAAAGAAGTGAAAGAATCATCCTTACAAGCTGTAAAAGAATAGAGAACCACGCCGGTTGTGACCAAAGAGCCTCGACCTGATTCGTACATTCCCATCGCCCCAAGAAGGAAAATCAATAGAACCATAAGGATCAATTGCAAGCCACTGCCGACAGCAGCGCAGAGCAAGTTCTTCTGGTCTGGGCTTCTGAAAACTTCGTTACGGATGGTCTTCCAGTTGGATTCTTCTGAAGCTATGATAGAAAAGATTAACATAAAATTCGCGTTGAATATCATTACCGTTTCTATCTTCAAGGTCGCCTCCCTTGCTCTTTTCCTTAGTCGTGTTAGTCACAATATAGAATGTGCAGAGAACCAGAATAGCAGTCTTTTGTTAATATTAATTTAGCTCTAAGTGTTTCAGGTTAGCTATCATACCAATGCAAAAGCATTTAAAAGAGAGTGCCAATGGATAACATTAGGGAAATAGGTATCGTTGCCCCTGAAGCAATTTCATTAATCACACAAAACAAAAGCAGAGCTTACTTGTTTGGGTATTTCCTCTCGCCACTATGAGAAGCCATATACTTGACGGTGTAATAGAATGGGACATTAAGGTCTCCTTGAGGGTCAGTGATATCGATGGCATCCACATCACTCGTTGAAATTTCAGCAGTAACGATGTTCTAAAAGCGCTGTTAGACAGAAAATCTAACGGTACTGCTTACTCCAGTCAATGAGTCGTACCATATCTTGAAATAAATATGAGTTGAAAGGAAAATTCGGTCTTCTTGGAAGAATCCGAGGTAATCACCCACAGCAACGTTCTCTGTAGCGATAGATTAGATCAAGAGTTTGAGTAAAAACGATCACCAACAAACATTTCAAATAAGTAGTTTTGTTCGACTCGGCTCTTGAAGTTTAAAAGGTCATCTTTTGTAAGTTCCTTTGTGCAAATAAGCTGTCTATTGACACTCTCTATCCACCGTTGTGAGACCGCTTATGTGAAGGATTACCTAAGAATTTGGTTTTATAGAGAGAGCTCATCTTTCTATTGCCGCTGAGCTTTTCACCAAGAGTTTGGCTTTCTTCATGAGGTTCTTCTGGTTGACAGAATGGAAGGTAGTAGTATCTAAAATAACCTGGAATAGGCTTTAATTGCAATGAGATTTGAAAACCTGTAAGATTCAGTGGGATTCGCAAACGGTGAAACCTTGTTAACCATTATTCTGATCTCATCACCTGCTTCGAAAGCGGAGACGGTGTAGAGAAGGCAGCCAAGGAGAAGGATTGCCAGAAAATTTGTCCGCATTTTGTGCGATATTTTGGATTTGTTATTGATAATTTAGCCGAAACGCAAATTTAAGCTATGTGTGTGCTATCTCTCTTAGTCGTTTTTTGGGTTTTGAAAAACCGAAGTTTTGATGATTTGAGCGTTGAAGTTAAGAAAATAAAAATAATTATCATCAACGTCAGGATGCGAAAACGATAAGCAAAACGTGGTTTGAATCGTTTTGCTCGATTATATAATAGAAATGATGCTTCTTTGCTATCAAAGCATTCAAGTACATAGTAACATTGAGCTTTGTAAAAAATAAAGGGAGGTCAGTTAGTCTATACATGAATCCTTTTAGCAAAGCTGACTTATCTATTCGAAAAAGGAGGTGGCTCTTGCATTAGTTTGCACTCTGATAAGCTTGTAGAGGGTTGCTACCGCATTTTGAAGTGCCGAAACAGCGATTGTGTTTGAATGATGGAACCTAAATCTAAAAGTCAAACGGTTTAACTGTGAATATATGTATTGCAAACTCTGACTTTTGTTTTCTATCTATTGAAGTGTTTACTTACCTGATTCACATGAATGTTGCGTGTCATCAAAGAAATTGGTGACAATATAACGTTTTGAGGAGATGTAGAAAAAATTTCAACACTCAGAGTGTGGCTTCTCTTTCGTTCAACAACCATACAAGTTGGTGGGAATCTACCTCGATATAATTCATAAATCGTAGTGTAGTGAGAGATGGTCAAGTAACAAAGCACCTATCATAAATCCAAATTCCTCCTTAGCTTGACTACGTAATAATTTTCCACGAAAATTCTTATGGAGCTGGTCTCTCCGATGCAAATTTTCATTAAAGCATTCAATCAAAACATGAAATCATTCATGTATGGTTTAATGCATGAATTTTAAAAAAACTCTGCTAGCAATGCCAACGTTAAGATGAAATATAATAATTCTCGTAAACACTTCTCTACATTTCAAAACCAAGAATATTCATTTCTTTTTGGGTAAGTTTTAGTAGAGTAGGCAGGTATCTAACGAGTAAGTGAGCTCTCAAAATTAATGAATTGAGTTTCTGTTAAAGCTGTGTATTTCATCAATGCTTCTCGAAGTGATTTGATTAGGAAGATTCATATATCCATCTTTAGTTTATTAAATCACTTTTCGCAATTGAAACTGTTGATCTGATTCAATACAACCTGAACTATCAAAAAATATTAGATTGCTGATTGTTTATTTTTTAATTTCAAAGTTCGAGTTCAAGTGGAATTATTTCCAAGAAGAATTATGTTCATTTCTCAAAATCAGAAATATTATATCGAAAGGGAGTTGAAATACGATATCGTGCTTTCTTTAACATACTCACTAATGTCACCTCAGAGTTCTATTCATTGGTCTCAATTTCCCAAACTATTATTGAGAGCACTACGAGATACTCAAGGCGAAATTTCAATTAAATCTCCCTTTTTTAAATATACTACAAAGCCACTCACACAAACTCTCATCCTAGCTTGAATATTTTCACAGAAAGCTGTTTTCGAACTAATCTAATTCCATTCCTACATTCTTGTGAAATGAAGTTTCGAGTTGGCCTTCTTCAAACTAAACAGCAAGTAGCTTTCAAATAATTTCTTCCAACCTTCATTTTTTTCATTTGGCAGCAACACCCGCTCGAAAAAAATTAGGAGCGGAGTATAGATTAATTCTCAATCCCAGGATCTATAACCAAAATTAATTTTCTATACAAACAGAAATCCAGAGAGATTCGATGACTGATAAGAAGCCTGTTACTGAAGTTGTGGCCCAAGAGTCTGTTGCCAAGGCAGAGGAAGCCTCCGCTTCATTTACAGAAACTCTTGAAGGTGCTTATGCGACTGCCAGCGTAAGACCTTCCCGCTGAAAGTGAATCTAACCATTACGCGCCTGGTTTAGGAAGGAGTCAAATATTTTTGGGGCGGCTTGAGAGACAATTTGCACAATAAATGGCCTGAAGCATTGACAGGTAATCACTTGCTTTTGTCTTCAGAAGGAAGTTGATTCTAAAAAATTTATCCAGATTTCAAGAAGGAATACGTTTTCTCATTGGACCCTTCCTATAGAGCTGGTGGATTCTATTTCTTGTCTGCTGCGACCCTTCTTTTGTCATTTAAATGTAAAAAATTGACCCCAATTGAGCAAGGTACTCATGATTTATAATCGTATTAGTCAAGAGTGGTCTCTTCCGAAGCATTAGAAACACCGCTTTTGTATACGGAGCCGGCGGACTGTTGCTCTACCCTGAGGCGATCAATCCTTACTACTTCGGTTAAATCGGAAAAGCTGCATAATTAGCGCTTAATGGCGGTTCAGAGATGGTTTCGTAAATATCCATTCATTGTCTTTTTAAGCTGCATGGATAAAATGGACACATCGTCATCTCGTACTGCATTTTGTTGGTGAAAAACATTGCCAAGACTCTGACCATGATATTTTTTTTACAACAACAATATAAGCTAGCTTCATTCATAGACAAAGAATCTATTTGGGAAAAAATAGAAAAAAGCCTAGTAAAATAGCATCTGATCAAAAGTTGTTCATGAATTGTTGGGAAGTACTAATCGCTAGGGATATATCAATATCACAAATTGATAAAGTGTCATAGCTCTTTATAAATCCTATTCGGCAAAAATCTAACTGAAAGTTGAAGAGATGTGATTTTCTGCCTGATGTCGTTGAAAGTCTCTCTTCTATGCGTTTATTTCCTTAAGAGATGAGTCGAATAAGTTTGTTCTAATAGAAATGAGCCGGTGATGCGATCATCTCCGGAGCAAATTCCTCATTAGAGTAATCAGATGAACCTTACAGCAAAAAAGAAATTCTCTTAGTTTATTGTTGTAATGATTAACTTCCTCAGTTTATTCAATTTCAGAGAACGTATTTTCAATTCAATGCCATTTTCTTTTCCTAAAGTTTTTCCTTTATCCTTGAGATTTAAGTACGAAAAATGATCCTAATGTCCTATTCAATCACTGACTCTTATTTTGGTTATTCTCTCTTTGCCGGGTTCTTTTGGAAAATAAAGATACTGTTAAATTTAGGATAATTTGTTAGTTTTATTAATAAACCGAGCGAATAGCTTATTCGAACCACCGAGTCAAATGTTACCCTCTTTGACTTGCGAAGACAGCTTACCAGAGTCTAAACCTCACTCTAGCTCCAACCATTCAAGTAATTCAACAAACCTCTACTCTTCGTGCAACAATCTCCCATTCTCCTTCTTTCGCAAGTCCTTGTTTATCTAATTATTACTTAATAGAAACTCGTAAGATCTCCGAAGCTCACTATTCCAACACTCAGATACAAAAGCTATCAGAAACCATCATCTGGAACAAATATTTCAATCAGTTCACCTTTTATTTTGCAAGGCCAATCAATGAGATTCTAGCCAATTCCTCGACACCTCACACGATCTTGTTGAAAGATTTCCAATACCTTGACGACGAACAAGAATATCTCAAGCGATATTATTCTTCATCCGAGCAAGCGGGAAAATTTGCGTTGATTACGGATTACTATGGAAAAAACGAAGATAATCCGAAACCGAATCTCGTTATTCATCAGCAGAATCAGATTATCCTCAAAAGAAACAGAAAAATTAGAAAATTGCAATTAAGCAAGCGTGGTGAGTTTGACCAGCCTTATCTCGGACCACGAAACAAGGAGGAAATAAAACATGAGTTTTCTGATGAAGACTCTCAATTTACTGCGGAAAATTGTGAAGAACAGTGCGAAAGTACATCAGATCGTAAGCGTGCGAGCTTCAAGCAGGAAAATTTTGTGGATTTACTCGAAAAAGAAGAGAAAAAGAAAGCTCCTATCAGCTATGAGTCATACTTGTACGATATATATACAACTCCAACATCTTCCAACCACGCAGGGCGGTCGCGAGAAGATATATTGAAATTTGGAACACCGATTAGCGCGAAGTATAAAGATAGAGCAGGTGACAGCAAAGCTTCTTCTGGGAGTCCAGAAAGACGGCAAGACTTTAGAATCTCCAATAATAAGAAAAATGAATACTTCAATCAGGAAAGAAACAAAGTTGTGCCAAGAAAGAAACGAATTGAACCTTCGCCTCAAGGAGGTGGAAATATTGATGAGATAAATCAAGTCACTCCTAAAAAAATCAGGAACAATGCTTTTGGAGCGGAGAGTCGATTTCAGGAAAAATTATCTGGAGAAAAAAGATCATCGAGGTATGGAAAATACAGGGCTCAACCAATGGATCTCGAGTGTTTGAAAGAGAGTGATCCGGCTGTGTTATTGAATAAGTATAAGGAGTTATTTAAACTGCAAGAATTTGAGGACTCGAAAACGTTCAATGAAAAGAAAATTGACCAGCGAGAGATACCACACTGTGGCAGAGAAGTTTTTGAGTCATTCAACCAGTCAGGTTCTCCGAAAACCCGCAAACCAGTTCTGAGAAATTCAAAACAGCCACCGGAGAGAGACGTACACTGTTTACACTCGCCGAAAGAAAGGAGAGTGCTTACTCCAAAAAAATTAGGCTTCCAGGCATTCTCTCGATTAGTGCTGTCTCCAAAAAACGCAAGGACTCTGAATATTTCAAATAAATCCCAGCAATCTTGTAATTTTACAAATCAAACGAGCAATGCTGGGCTCGATCACATTGCAAATGAGTCTCTTGCTGCGTATTATACAGAGCAGAAGCCTTCTTCTCAACATAGGCAAGCAAG
>ENA-UOUE01001057-UOUE01001057.1-compost-metagenome-genome-assembly--contig:-NODE-1057-length-19299-cov-5.275882_pt1 | contig 19299 bp, 10 predicted proteins | sample MGYA00238146_ERZ747223 | MGnify/ENA primary metagenome ERZ747223 (study PRJEB28781, sample SAMN06268865) | compost metagenome | isolation source: single cell | place: USA: California, Emeryville, Joint...
TTCTTAGGACTGATTGGAATAATACTATCTTCCCTATTTGTTCTCGAAGGAGAAGCAAGCGAAATCATCTCTTCATCATTTAGAAGCAATTGTGCTTGTTTTAGAATCTCAGGGTTTAAATTTAGCTTTTCAGAGCAATAGCGAAGGTTTTCTAGCAAGAATTTCTTGTGTTCTCGGAGAATATCTAGCGAAATGAGGATATTCCCATAAAAAGATGCTGAAAGTTTGTTTTTTATTATTCCTTCCCTTTTTTCCTCTCAACTCCTGGTCAAAAGGAGTCCGATTTATTCGACAATAACGTTTCAATAGAAATGACGTGAGAAACGTGATGAAAGACAAGACTAGAAAGGAAAGTCAGATATACCAGAGACCTACTACGTCCCGCACACCGACGCGAGCTTGGTCTACGTCACTGACTGGAAAATCTTCTCCCTTTCAAAATTTTTCGAGTGTTTCTGCGTGCCGAACATATTGTGATTTTATCTCGAGAGCCTTTAAGATTCCATAATCCATTTTAGTCTTGATCTCTTCAGGAGCGTATGTGCCTCATATAATCCCATAATCTATCTTGATAACGTCCTTAAAAGCTCCCTGAAAATCACATCCTTGTTAGGACTAAAAACTCAAGAAAAGCAGCATCCTCCAAGGTAGTATGTACAAGTGGAACTCCTATCCTTTTGTATGGATCAGCCTCTTCCAAAGCCTCAGTAATCGAAGACACCTGAACGAACCGGCCTCCAAATTTCTTTACAGCATTCCCTATAAAAAAAAGTAGATGCTATCCTGGCTCCTCGGAGATCATCGATACTGTTCACCTCTCCGAATTTCTTCTGTCCTGCGAACACATCACTCAATCTCACAGTATATAAAACTACAGCCATCGCTGCCGGGAAGACTAGCTCCAATAATCTTGACTCGCACTTCAAATTCTTTAAGAAATCGAGTTTGAATAAGTACATTTAACTTCTATCCCAACCATTATGTGTAAAATCATATTAGCTTCTGAGATGATGTTGTGAAGAAAGCCTCAAAAGAGCTAAAACTAGCAGTGTAAAGAATTTGTTAAAGTCAACTGTCTCATCTATTTTTGTCTGATAGACAAGCAGAAATCTCTGAATGGCGATCTCATGAAGGAACTTGATGAATTAATTGTTCAGAAGCTTGTTGCTGATCAAAAAACTCAAAAAGCCGTTGATAATGATGCCAATGATTGCAACAATGACCCCGGCTCGGACTCTGACGAAGATAAATATAGCAGTGACTATTTTGAAAAAGACGAACATGAAGATATGAAGGATATGCTCCTTTCAGATTGTTCTCTGAACAGGAAGCCAAAAATATTTCGATACTCAGAAACAAAATCGATGCCGAAGTGAACGCAATCATTGAAAAGAAGCAAGTTGAAATACTTCCTTCACAACATGTTGACAAGAATGATCCCAGAAATTCAATTCAATGAAAAGATGTTGAGCTAAAAAATACATCTTTGATCTCGAAACTGCGCTAGAGAAAACTATTGACTCTTATCATTAATGATATGTACGCAAGAATGCTCAATCCTGCTCATCGAGAGTTCAGAGAGAACCAACACTGAATTCAGCATGGACTTCTATGATAAATCCGGAGCCGACGTAGGTAATATCCGAAGCGATGATTCAAGTGAACGTTAAATTAATCAATTTAAGGGGGTCTCTCACTTGTTTTCAAGGAATTGTTTGACCCATCATTTGGTCTCTTCAAGAAATCAGCCAGATCCAAAATCCCTTGTTATCCAGGATATTTGTCCTACTTCCATTTTGCTGGTTGCATCGTTGGCCGTATAAGAATGATTTAGAGAAACCCCAAAGTTCTTAGAATGTTTCTTCTTATTTCTAGGCGGTTGCCAATAGACTTACAGCCCCAGCAAACTTAACGCACTCATTCCTCAAACTCATCAAATACCACTTTGTTTCACAATATTTAATCTCCCTTACATTATAAGATCGAGAGGTGGTGATTCTTGATGTAGCAGACACAAAGCGAAGTTGAAAAATTATCAAAAATAAAGTTCATTATGATTTTTTCGAAACCGTTTGGTTATAAGAAAGAAAGAGATAGCAGTCTCAACTTTAGTTTCATTTCCAATATTTATTCATTCATCCAAAATATCTCACTTCCAGTTCTGGATATATTTCAAAAGCACAAAGCAAAAAACTAAATTGATTGTATTTCTTTTATTTTTGACTTTCTTGACTATACGTTCACAATATTGCACTTAGCTTGATTAAATTAAATTAATCAGAGAGAATAATTCACAATGCTTAATTAGTTAACTTTGCACAAGTTGCTCCTGCTATTCACTGCATCAGATTAAAATCCATAAGTTAAATGAACTAACCTGTTAACGTTTGTTTTAAAGCAATACAATCTCCCATATTAGGAAGACATAGCAAAACAGCGGTTCTGGTGAAGCAATGCTGATTTTACTCAAAACCTCATATCCTTCTAAAGCAAATGATTGCGTAATGTATCTCATGAGATTCGAATAAATTTAATTATCGCAAGTACCTGCACCAATCGAGGTCACTCCCAGGCCAAATCTGAGAAAAGAACTTTCGGGCATTATGAGTTGTTTAAAGCCGTTTCTTGAAGATTGAATGGATTGAGAAGATGAATTGAAGCAAGGGATGACACACCCCATATCCAAGAAGAAAGTTGTTGTTAATTTGTGTATCGATATCTATATTAAAACGTCTTATATCACTACAGCTACTTAATTTTCAATGAAACGTTTCATTAAGAATACATCCTACTTAGAATAACAGATTCTGCAGAAACATCTCGAATCCAATCAGAGCCAGTCGCTATATGACAACTAGGGTCCTAATACAGACACCTTGAGTCCCAATCCATGCATTTCCTTGCAATCGAAGTTGATTGGGCTTGACAATACTTCTTTCTAAGAATAAATAATAGCTAACAGCCCAAAGGAAAGATTTTTGAAGCAGCGAAAATTTAATTAGATGATTCTATTTTAATGAGCTTCGAAATTTGGATTCGTTGAAATAAAACGTGCTTTTTTTTTTATTTAGGCATAGTTTATATTCTAAACCAAGATTTTTAATTATTTCAAAGAGCTGAGAGTACAACTCAGAAGAGGTATCCTACTAGGCGCCTTAGGCATTCAAGCAAGAGTTTGCCAAAACTTTTTTTTCCTTGCTTTTTCTGGACCGTATCTGCCTGGAAAGAGCTCTTTTATTCACGGAGATGGCACCGGAAAAATTACTTCTAATTTATTGAAAATAAATAAAATCTAACTGCGATTTATTCGAGAACTCTTTCATTTAAGTGACCAGCACCGAACACACAGCAAAAGAAATGGAAACAAGGAAAATAGCTTCAGAAAGTAGCGAAGAGGTGAAATTAGCGACAAATAAGCAGTTAAAGAAACTTTTCAATCCTACACATCTATCTGTAGTGAAAAGCCATTAGTTTGGGAGCTAGAGCTCTAAGATTCTCTATTCTCGTAGGAAGATACATTGTTCGTAGTAATTGTAAAGTTCCATCGAAAAAATGGAATTCGTGCTGCTCCTCGGTCAGAAGGATTTATGCTCAATAAAATTTTAAAATCAATACTAAACGATAATTTCTGCCAATAAAAGTATCGCACTCAAGCTTCTCCATGAATTTCCTGTATTTCTCTACAAAAGAGCGTTCACATACCTCTTTTATGTATGGTCAACACATCCAGTGAGTTCTAAAGAAAGAAAACTTTGGTTGCTTTGAAATACAACCGCAAATTTATTAATTTTATCAAAAGAGGAACAATTAATTTATATAGTTCAAGGCTCGCGAATAATTTTGTTCATCCTGTTCCTGATCCAATTAGAGACTTTGACTGTTTAAATTTTTGCCAATAAAATCAGTAAAATGGCAACTACGCACTCTCCTCTTCAAAAACTCCTCTTGGCTACAGGATCCAAGGCGCATCTGTCCGATGACGAAGATTTCCAAGCGCCACAAAGCATAAACGACAGGTATTGTCGAACCAACAATTATTTTGCCGAAAAAAGGATCCTCAAGTCCAACGACAAATCCGGAAGAGATTCTGAAGAAAAGATGACCGGTGCCCTGCCACAGAAGGTCGGCTTGGCTCTCGATGGTTATCTGAGCCAATTCCGAGCGCGCTCGATACAATTAGCTCCAGTGAGTTTTAAAAGAAAAAAACGTTTGAAAGCTCACTCGCTTGAGGCGCATACCAATGATGTGTATTACTATTCCAGAAAATACAATGCGCTTCTGGCCTGTGCGAAGCGAGAGGTAGTTCTTTTGCTTCTCGTGGATTAATGTTTCAAATTTCTCATTCAATTAGGCGAATAATAATCTTGAAGTCATTCAAAGAGAGATTTCTGCGATTTGGGAGCTTGCTTCGGAAAACTTGGTAGTTTTCTTGAAAATAAGAAGGAGGTGTTAATAGAAATTTATTATAGAAAGTCGAACTTACGAAACTCAAGGAGATTATTTTCGATTTTCAAATGTGCAACCAGCAAGCTCTGAGAACCGGAATCTGCAAAGTGATTGTCCACGAACTCGCGCAAATTCAACAAGCAATTAATAGAATTTTAACAACGGAGACTCAATCACTTTGTAGCTTAAATGTAAGGCTTTTCCTTTAAAATAGATACTGACTCCAAAATGCTTGTTCACAAAGAATCTACCTATAAGTCTTGATTTGGACCAAAAACTTGAAGACGGATATCAAGAACGATGCCAAAACGAAGGCAATAAAAGGCTTTTAAAGTAATGCTATTTCGCAAGTCAAGTCTCACTTCGCCTCCAGGAAATGCAAACTCATTCTTCTTCTGATTCGATACACAATAAGCCAAGTTGGCCATTATTTGCAATACAACAAGCTCGCAGGTAAAATAATTCTATTTCTTTTAATGTTAACCACGTTCTTTAAGAAAAAACGAGGAATATTACAGAAAAAAGCCTTGAAGAGTACGCTACGTCTAATCTCATGAACGACGGTAGCCAGTCAGATCGTCAAATCAGAGCTCTTAAATCCGATATTGCGCTCCTTTACAAGAGGCTTTTAAAACAAACAAGGAGCGAGGCTAAAGGACTCAGATCAATTTTTTGGCAGGATATACGAAGCCACCTTGAAGATTTTATGTTTGAAGACGAGGATGATTTCACAGCCAAGTGGAGAGAATACTTCAAAAAATATTTGAATCTCAAAGCGAAAACTTGGAGAAAAAACCAAAGCAATCTTTTTGATCGGACTCAAGAAGTCGCGGTTTGTCAGACTTGCAACAAAATTTTCAAGGCTGAAGCACTAAGCGGCCATGCAGGGCTGTGCCTTGAACACTCACAAGCAACTGAAAATTTTTCGAAAAACCGAGAGCAGATTTTGAAACTCTTGGAAAATGCCTCTGCTTTAAAGCAGGATCTAAGTCTGAAAGCCTCAATTCAAAAGTAAATGATTAGTTAGATTTGGTGTGATTAACAACATTAATAGAAAATTTTTACAGAATTCAGAGCCGATCACCCGAAAGAGCAACATTTTTCCATTATCTCAGCAAGAACTCACAACTGCTACTATCTTTGAAGCAATGGGTAACATGTCTCCCAAAGCGATATCTTCTATGCAGCATCTTAAAGTCAGTTCCTCCAGAGCCAAAGATGATATGCACTTCTTTGACCGCTCACCAGGGAGTATCGATATGAGCTTTGACTCGATAAGTAGATTAATTGCTATGATTCAAACTAATATTAATTTTATTTTTTACAGAAGGAGAGGATAGCCCGATTCCCCGACCATCAATTTATAAGGCTTCCGGATTCAAGGATTATCAAGAAGGAAAAACCGAGAAAGGCTCGCTCTTCAGCTTGGAAGAAACCAAAAGCATTGTTTTCTCTCCTAACAAGGAAGAGCTCATATCGACTACGTCACAGGGAAATGTTTCTGAAAATTTAAGTCCTTTGGAATCGAAGAAAGGAGAGACAACTGTTGATAAAACTTCTGCAACTGAAAGAACCTTCGCGGGTGAGCTAGAACCACCTAAGGTTGAGGGTACTTCTACTACAGCTGCCACTACTACAACAACAATAACTGTTACTACTGCTATCGAAGGGAATAGCACGGCAGAGAATGAACCAGCTACCGACCCAAAGAAGAAACTGATTGCATTGAGAAACCAAAAAACCAGAAAAAATTTCTTTGCGAAAAAATCAAAAACGATGGGAGAAGATGCGCTTGCTGACATAGATTCGTTAATAGCCAACAAAGGGAATACTATTACTACAGAATCTGGTCTAAATTCTCAAGAAGAAAATAAGCAGCAGACTAAGGAACTGGACGTTCCCTCCACGGACTGCTGCGAAAAGAAAAATTTGATTGAAAAGAATGAAAATAAGAACCTCAATACAGAAAAAACAATAACGAATTACGAAAACAGTGAAAGTAAGGTCGAAAAAGATGAGGATAGAAAAAGCGAAAATAGCAAGATTCTCCAAACAATATCAGAATCAGTGGAAACGGAAAACAAAAGTATTGACAATACTCAGGGGAGAACTCCTGAAAATCTAGGTCTTTTGAGTTCAAAACAAGAAATCTCAATTGCAGAAAAAACATCTAAATCGGAAGGAATTCTCACTAATGAGTTAGATTCACCTAAGATTGAGACTAGTGCTACTACAACTACCACTGCGGCAACAACAACTGCCAATACTCCTGATGAAGGGAATAGCGCGGTAGAGAATAATGAATCAGCTGCTGACTCAAAAAAGAAATTGATTTCTTTGAGAAATCAGAAATCCAGAAAAAACTTCTTTGCAAAAAAATCAAAAACAGCAACGGAGGATGAACTCCCAGATTTCGGTTCCTTAAATCCTTCTCACAAAGAAACTCCTGTCACCACAATGTTAGATCCAATCTCTCAAGAAGAGCCGAAGCAACTGACTCCCACCCTGCAAGTCTCTTTCTCAGACATCCCTGAAAAAAAGTTTCTAACTGGTCGTGAAAGTCTTAGCACAGAAAAATCCACATTATGCAGCCAAACCACCGTCGAAAAAAGTGAATATGGTGAAACCTTAAGAGCATTCTCATTATCGTTAGAACCCAAAAATAAAGATACTGATAATAACACTACAAGCCTTATTTTCGAAGGATTGAATGAAGAAGTTGAGAAGAAGATTAAAGAAGAGCTAGAAACCAGCAAGAATCAAATCGAGATTTTACGCCAAATTATTTCTTTCGCAGAAGCAGAAAGAAACAATAGAGGTTTGTCTCCTTCTATTCTCAAGTACTAATCATGCAACAATAGTTGTCGCGCTCGAATCGAAGGAACTGATCGAGTTGTATAACACAATTCCTGAAAACTCGGCTATTTTTAATGTTGTAAGAGAGTTTAAGGACCTGCTCGAGGTAAATATTCCAATTGAAACGATTTGAACCCAATCGCCTTTTTTCCCCCTTTAGGAACGAAGAAAAATCGAGGATAACCTCAAGAAGCTTGAGCAAAGCATGAGAAGCGATCGAACTGCCGACTTTAGAGCTGGAGGAACAGCTGATCCATCTGAAACCGCGCTTTTAGGGACAAACACACCAAAATTATCGCCTCTAATGAAACCAAGTGATTTCGCGAACTCTCCGCAGTTGCTGTTCTCTTGCAATGAGACGTCACTCGAACATTTAGATATTGGAGCCACCAAAAGTGTCAGCATGCCGGAATTATCACTCTTCGAAGCGATTAAGCATCCGCAAGTGATTGAGGAGAACAAGAATAAATTGCCATTAATCCATTTGCAAAACATCCAGGAATCGGAAGGAGAATCGGTTCAAACTGGCAAAAAATCACCTGATGACCCTTCACCTTCGCTTATCAAGCGATCTCCTAAATTTTCTGGATTAGGATTATCGAAATCTAATCAAAGTTTTAGTGAAGTAGAAGAGAAGGCTAAGTCACCCTCTCATGGTTCCAATAATGAATCTTCTGAAAATTCGAAAGATAACAGCGACGAAAACTCCAAAGGGCTAGTGGGGGTGAGTTTTAAAGATATCATGCTGTCCAAAAAGAGAGTCACTCTCAGGTCGCCGGATGCGAGTCCGAAACGAAATCTAAGCACAAGTAAAAGCCCTCAGAAAGAAAAGGAAAAGGATGTTGTAGCACAGCCAGCAGTGCCAAAAATTAAAGAAATCAGAGCCAGAAAAACAGCTTTTGAGCAGGCCCTTGAGCAAAGTCAAGGTTGCCTCATTACTGAATTAAGTACAATAAGAGACAAATTTACAGGGGCCAGGAGCGATTTGCCAAACAAGCAAATTTTGAATAGTCCTGCAAAGGAAATTGCGACAATGATTCCTGAAATTTCTGATCTAATTGCCAAGAAAGAGAGTGACAACGCGTCTTCTTTGAAAGTTGGAGGTGTTGTGATGAAGACATTTGCACGAAGAAATTCAGATGTTGCAGCAAAATCATCGCTTGTAAACTGCTTTGAAAAATCGCCATCTCCTCGACGATCGTCTTGCACCTTCAATGGTTTTGACGAATTGACGCTGCTGAGGCTAAATCAAAATCACATTGGAGGGATCAATCGAAGAGATTCTGGAATAGGTTCGCCGGAGCTTTTGATCAGTGACCCGACTCAAAAAGCCGAGATAGCGCAGAAGAAATGTCTTAAAGGCGCGAATGGTACGCTAAATGCTATCAGGGAGAAGTTGAAGTTGACTGAGCTGCCGATTCTAAATCCAAATTCTCCACATCTTATAAAAATGAGAAAGAATACCCTCTAGTTTCGCTCATCAATCTTCCATCAGATGAGTTAAAAGAAATGATAATCCCAACTCACTGGAATTTAACCTGGACAGGTACTAGAGAGGAGGGATGAGGAAATGTTTTTTACGTTACTGTGTATTTCATTAGTTATATACTCTTGACATAACAATAAAACCATATTTGTATTGATTTAACAAATCAGAACAAAGTTGAAATTGCTTTGCCTTCTTAGTTTTGTAGTTTACATAAATATATTATTTGATTATCATCTGTGGTTGCATACTACTTGGTGTCCCTTGTTTAACCCTTGTTTCAAGGAAAACTATAGTTTCTCGCCTTCTGTGGAAATCTAATGTGAAAACTGTTAATAACTCCAACTACAAATGAAGGATAAGGAAATTTAATTTCTATCCTCTGTGTGTGTAACTGCTGCAATTTTTCCTTATGAATGGACGGATAATATCGTTGAGACAATAGAATAACTCATTACTCCTAAGTATTGAATAACTCTTCAATAAAACGCTATTTTCAAATGAAATTAACGAAAAGCGAATTCATGATTCATTCTTTAGTTGCCATTTCCTCACCACCTTCATTCTTTTCTTCAATAATCGTCTCAGTGACTTCTTTACTCTGTGATTGCGACTTCGACTTAGATGAAACCTGGACTTTCTTCTTTGGAGTCTCAAAGGTTTTGTTTGGCTTCTCATGGTCTTCGCAGTACAAATGGTTCTGCTTAATGTAATCTATGATGCTCATAGGCACGATACCCAAGATCCCCATATACTTCTCCTCAATTTCGAGCCTAGTGTCATCAACTTCAATTTCGTCTTCATCAATCGTTCTTTCCTTGTCCATCAACTCTAATTCTGGCAGCTTCGCAAAACTAGTGTCTACCATGAAACTGTATGCTCTTGGGATCGTTGGGCGCCGGATCAATTTTTTATGATTGTGGTGTTTTTTGCAAAAGTTCTTCACACGGTTACGAATTTCCGTCGAACTGGAGGCAACGAATGTCGTATTGACGACGATGTAGTTCTTTGGAAGGACCTCAGGAGGTATTTTATAGCCAATTCTGATAAATATAACAAATTTCATCTCTTGAACGAGGTCCTCGCCTCGGTCCCATCTGCGAATTCCGCTTAAGAGATCAGACCCGAGGATGAAATAAAAGTCTTTGTCACTATTCTCAGGGTCGTCCATGAATTTCCTTAGTAGGTAGTAGGTAGGAATGCTTGACCCATTTTTGATTTCGGTGTCATTTGGCTGATAGAATGTGGGATGAAGCACGTGAGTGATCAGTTATTTACCTTAATTGGAAAATCTGGAGGGAATAAGTCTCTCAGAATGATTTTAACCATGGTCATTCGATGATCTCCATCAAGATTCAGCTTCTTATCAGCTCTTTGGCCACAAGGAACGACCCAGACTTCATCTACGTGTCCTAGGTTATAGGCTTCAGCGGCCATCTAAAAATTGTGAAAGTCAGAACAAACTAGCGCTTTCAGATATACCTGCATGTGGCCGAGGGTCGGTGGGTCGAAGCTGCCTCCTAGAATACCAATGCGCCTGAAATTTTAGAAGCTGTTGAGGAAAGATGCTTACTTTTTTGGTTTGCCTTCCATTTGCTGTTGCGAGTTTTATTTAAATTTGTAAATTCAGCGGCAAGAGGCTAGTAATTAAGCGAACTCCACTTGATTACTTCAATAATAGCTAGCCCTTTTAGTCCTTAAAGCAGAATAAAGGAAAAAATAGAAGCTCTCATTAAATTGTTACAATTTTCATAGCAATAACATGGGCACTACTTCAATACCCTTTGTATTTAATAAAGCAACGCGCTCTTTGCTGCTCTCAAATCAAATGGCAGACTTACCTATAAAATGAAGGACAGAAGGCCTTGCCGCCTCAGAAAGAAAATATTCAAGCAAAGTCTAATCATCACATTTCAAATTTTCAGGCTCAGTAATGCAGGATTCGAGTCTTTTAAGGCAGGAGGTATTAGGTTATTCAAACACCAGAAATAAAAAATTAAATTTGAGTTTTTGGGATGTTCCAATATTTCTTTTCTCAAGGAGCCAAATCCTTTGCAAAGTCCATTAACCCATTGCTTCTCATCCTCACGCATCTTCTCTAGGAGCGGCAGCAAATTTTTCAGCACGGTTAAAAAGCCAAAAACGATGTATTGCCCATCAATGATAAAGAAACATTTTGGAACCCTCGTTTACGAGTAACAATCTTACAATCCATCGAGATTTACTAATGCTCAATCAAGGCGAGGACTTTCTAAAGGGGAGTCTGGTTCGAAATATACAGCTCTGCTTAGTTTAAACAATTCTTTAAGCCTGTCCTCAGAATTGTCGTTATTGCTTTCAATGATCGGAGGTAATTTAATCAACCATTTGTAAATTGTTAACAATGTTACATTAGAAGAAACCCAACTCGAAGAATCGCTGTAATGGATCTATTTCTCAATATACCTCCCATTGTTTTGGCCTTCTCGGGCTAATATTCTGTTTTTGTTTTGTCTCAATTCTCTTTTCTTTCTTTAATCATGGGGTTTCTCATTAACTGATTTTCCAATTAGCAGCAAATCCCAGCCAACCGTAACATCAACGATCAACAAAGCAAGACAATCAAAGGATTCTCAATGGAGAGACGAAAGAGTTTGATCTTGATTTTTCTAGAGGAAATAGATAGTTTTAGTGCTGAAAAACCTCTGTTGAAGGAGTGTCTTTATTAGTATAGGAATATGACTTAAAGAAGCTCTACCTCTCTCTCTATGTTTTTCGATAAACAACAATCTCTCTTTGTTTGCTCCTCTAAAATAAACATGAAATTTCAACAATAATATTCCTGAAAAATCTGACTAACAATCATTATTCGCTAAGGCAAAACATCATCATTTATATAGTTATCGTGATGAGGAATAATCTCTGAAAAAGGATATCTCTCAAACCCCAAAAAAGGCCCCAACAATCATAAACTGCTCGTTGGGTGGAGATATTTTCAAAATACTCGGAGTGGAAAGGTCTTGCTACAGGATACCTCTTAGAGAGGCAAAATGAAATGATTCAGACAAAGTTCAGAGGTTTATTCAAATGTAGTTTGGGAGTTTGCCCTTCAAATCAGATTCAAAATTTCAAATTGAGCTGTATTTCATGAGAGGAATGCTTTGGTATCCATCTCTTTGTGTACTGTATCCCAACGGCTATCCTGCAATTGAAAACCTACCAGCTTGAAAAGCGATTCCATTTTCTTGGTCATTGTTTCATTGATAGAATTGGCTTTCTTCATATATATCTGATAAAATTAATTCAGCAACTTATGGAACCATCGAAACCGGAACCCATTCAGAGACACAACATACCTGAGGAAAAGCTCAGGGAAACTCTCAGCACTAGGGTTAAAATGCACAGTAATACTTGGTTGTTGTGGGCATTAGAATATTATCTTTCTAGAATGGTTGGTGGCTTGGGAGAATTACAAGACTGGCTTTAAATATGGTTTCAATCATACTACGATGTAACTATTTCCCGTTGAATTCTTCATTTCACTCTTGTCTCAAGCCAAAATCAGCAGTTGATCAGAGCGCATCTAAGCAGCTATTTCGCTCTAGCTGCAGCGTCATATAATATGTACTATCTCAAGCAGCACATTATCAAAAAGGCGATATACTTCACCAGATCTAAGAATCCAATGGTCGTCAAATTTGTAATGATTCCGTGCTTTCGTATTATTTGCTTAACCATTTCACTAGGCGGCAGTGAACCTTGGCATCGTGTATTTTATCGGATTGTTCAATATTTGGAGGATACCTTCATTCTCACTCGAATTGGCAATTGCCCTCTATCAAGGAGCCAAATTCGGAATTCATGAGGCTTTAGGAGCGCATAGGATGGTTAATAAATTAGCATTGAGTCCGAAAATGCTAGAGCTCGTCATGAACCAAAGTTAATATATTTCGGTAACCATATCTTTTAACAGAATTTTCTATGTGCGTTTTCCTACAATTTGTATTGTGTATATTGCTGTACCTGAACCGGGGGAGATGGAGCATTTTCTCAATATTTCTGCTATTAACCTCAGCATAAAGATTTATGACGATATGTTACTTCTTTGCATGCTTCATTCTCTTTCACAAAGAGAAGATTAAACAGCAATTTAGCATCTAATTACGTTTAAAAAAAAAAGATTTTTGGTTATGATTAAAGCTTACAGATGAGAGATACTTTAATCTATGTATTTATATATCAAAATATTGAAATTATCAGACGTACAATTTGAAACAAACCCGAATATATTCTCATTTATATAAGTTTTATGCTTGTTCCTCTGCTTCGTCGATCTTGGCTATTCGTCCGATGAATTGCCATACTATACAACTCTTTTCCAGTCCCTATCATGATGATTAATATTTATTTCACCACCCATCAACAAAAGAAAAAAAATGTACTGTTTTTATCTTTCCAGCTCACGAAAACATCCTTGAACCCTGCTGGCGCCGTATTTTCAGAAGGAGACAGCAGATTCGTGATTTGGGCCATCTCACTTTGGAAATCCTTAAATAGATGCCTTGACCCTCTCATCTTTTTGCCTGAGTCCGAATTAAGCGTATTAGTCGAAACAAAATGGTTTCTTGTATTCCTTGGAGTCACATTCCGATTGTTACTATTCAGCTGCTCTCTCAGCTGCAACGAATTATGATAACTTCTCAGTTTGCGTTGGGTTTCCGTTAGCTGAGCTTGAGCGGCCTAATCGCTTTAAATCACAATCTCTATAATACAAATTGACTCACAGCATATTTTAGCTGATCCTCCAGTTCATTTTTCTCATCAGTAATCTTATCGCACACCGACTGCAGAGATTCGAGCTCCAATTTGAGCTCCCAAAACTTATATGGGTAGTTTGACGTGATTTCCATAGTCATTTCCTTCAATTTGTTGCAAAGTAAATGCATCACCTAAAGGCAAATCAAAGCGGAAGATTCTCAACAAAAATTTCAATAATTTTCAAATTACATCAAGGATATCGTAGCGGCCAAAGAATCCTTTCAAATACGGGCCGATTTCTTCTGAGTTCATTTCAAAGATTTCTCGTATCTCCTCTACAACTGCGTCCTCTTCTTGCGTGAGCATTCTGAACGCGCGGTATTCCTCTAGCACGTCTTTTTTCGATTGAAATCCTTCCCAGCCTAGTGCGGCAAACTCTTCGTAATTCTTCTCATGGATCAGAAAATTGTTATGAATGCTCTTGACTTGCGCTTTGAGATAGTTGTTCTCCTCAACAAGCTAAAGAACATTTGAGATTTTGAATCGGTTGACACTATACTCTTTGGATTTGCTCGTCTTTGTGCTGCATTTCTGACCTCAACTCGATTTCTTCGACCTTGTGACTCTGTTTATTGCTAAAAAGCCTAACCATCTGATATTCAGCAGCGTGGATTTCATAAGCTGAAAGGAGTTTTGGTTTACGTGCTGGCAGACTCTGAGCTCGGCTTTCAGTTGCTGGTTCTTTTCATTCATTTTTTCGAGTTCATCTTTTAGGTAGGTGACAGTGTTCATCAATTGCATGTTTGCTTCTTGAACTAATGAAAGTGAGTAAACATACTGGCAGTTGAGTTGATTGTACGTTGTTCTTTATGGTCCCAATCATATTGTTTTGTATTTCTTGAGGAGTTAAAGGGTAAAGTGAGGGTCATGGCAGGAAATTATGTTACTCTTTGCTGCTTTTCTGATGAGTGTTTCGTTGGTGAGGGCGTTTGGTGAGAAACTTGAGGAGTTCTTGCTCATCAAGGATTGTTTCTTCTCGAAATGAAACTTCTTCGAGGTCAGTGGAGGATTTCGGAGCCTCCATGTGAGGGACTTTTTCGGTGTTTCTTGGAGTGACGCTCTCATCGTGATTAGAGCGCGATGCGTTGTTGTTTGGTGATGGTAGGAAAGACATGAGTTTTTTCAGCTGTTGAATTAAACGTCCGCGAGAAATAGCAATATATTTCGAACTTTAATTCTTTAATTCGTTAAAAACTGTTTATGAGTGAGCGATTAAATTAAATTACTATGAAAAATATCTGTCAATATTCTAAAGTTAAAATATGAGCCTAACAAATAGCTCTGTGAAAATCTCTATTAATTGCCTTGAGGCTGATTCGAGAGAAACCAAAACGAGATAAGCGACTGATTCAGTAGATTTGGTTAATAATAATGATGAATAAAGACAGTTATCCAATATTTCCAAAGTAGATAATGGAGCATTGTTCAACGAAGTAATTTAACTTGTTTAACGCTTTCATGAAACTGATTTGACAAAAAAAGTGGCATTTCGACCATCAATTTTTGAAATGAAGTTGAAAACTTTGTTTATTTTAGGGTCTTTCCTAGTTAATTTGGAAATATTTCAAAATCTTATTTCTGCAAAAATGGGCTTTTCTACTGAGACTAAGTGAATAATACTCATTAGTGTCTAATTAGAGTCAACCCAGCTCAGATAATCAAAAGCGAAGAATTTTTTGCTGGTAAAAAATTTTATTTGGGAGCAACTTTAGATAAGATAGATTCTCTAACACTGAAATGCCATTAAGATCCTAAAGGATCTTCAATAATTGAAGAGCCAGAAAACCCAACTTAAAAAAAGAAAGAAGAAAAGCTCGAGAACACAGCGAAAGAAGGACCCTGAGAATATTTCATTACTAAACCATTTCCTCACTTACAGAAAAATATTGTCATCCTGCTAAACAACTGTGGCATGTCATAATTTCATATTCTGTAATTTCTGTGGATTAATTGCGTATGTATATATATAGTTATTTCATTACTAGCATTTTATTAATGATACGCATTATTAAATGAATTTTGGTTTAATTCAGATGAGGAAAATCTACAAACCAAACTTATATTTATCCTGTTTTAGCTCATTACTTATTCATCAGCTTCGATAATAAGTTTTTGTTCGCTTTGATTAAGGCTATGTTTGGTGATGGCTTGATATTGAAGATCAAGAGTCTTGTCTCTACATCCCATGTGGTTGTATTCGTAGCTAGTGAGGACCTTTTGGTCAGTCTGCCCTGGAATAGCACTGGTGTATTGTCCCCAGACCAAGTCTCCATAACTGATGAGGTCGTCCATGGTAGAGAAAATTGAGAACACATAGTCACCTTCCTTGGCTGGGGAGTTATTGATGTCAGCAAGGAAATCAGAGGGGCCAGAGGTGGCTGAGCTACCAGGGTAGAATCCCACCTTGTTTCCGCAAGTAGCGAAGGCTGGGAGATAGAGGCAGTTCATGAGACCTCTGTTAGCTTCGGCAAGGCCGACAAAAGTGTCGACTTTGCTGGTAAGAGGAGCACCGGCATCACCACCGTCAACCAATGCGCCTCCCTTGATGACTTTTCTGGCAAGGGTTACTCCCATGGAGTGTGCAATGATGTGGACTTTTGGGACACCAGTGTAAGCGAGGACAGCCTCAACGAACTTTCTGAGTCTCAAAACGACGTCAGCGGAGTGGACTCTGGTGTAAGCGTTCATTGAGTTACCGTCACCCCAGGTGGTGATGTACATTTCACTCTTCTTGTACCCCTTTCCGAGCAAATAGTTGATGGATTGAGTGAATCCGGTTTGCCAGGCAAGAGGGGTACCAGCTCCGACAGCAACATCAGAGTTACCGTGGAAGAAGATGATTGGAGTGTTAACGATGGTATCAGTGTCGCTAGCCTTTCCTCCGTAAGCACCACCAGTGAGATCGGTTCTAGCGAAGTTTTGTGAATCGTAGCCATTTGCCTTGAACCAATCTTGGAAGTGTTGGGTGAGGCCTCTTTCAAGGTCGCAGAGGGAGGAGACGCAAAGTAATGCGAAGACAGCGAGTGCCAAGGTTTTACTCATTTGAATTCTGTAAAATGATTATAATTCGAAACAGTTTGGTTTGCTTTTAAATCCACTCAAGCGTGTGATGTGCTGAGCCGAATTTTAGCATACGTAATTAATTGGCTATTATTTTATATTAATTGATTTCAAAAAAAACCTCCACGACACCCAACGTTTCTGAAGACCCAAGTTGTCTGGTCAACCCAAGCATCGGTTGGCATGGAATACGGGTTCTTTAAGCTGCCTAGGAGAAATTTAAGTTCAATTCATAAGCGTGATTACTTAATTTTATCACAAAGAGCTTTTTCAGTGAGGCAATTTCAGAACACATAAAAATTTAAGATTGAGTTTGAATTAATTTTTATATCTTAGTTTCAATAGAATCTCACAGCTAGCTGTGCTTTCCAAACTAAGAGGTAGCATGATAGAATCCGTGGATTCTACCAATCACTCTTCTTGATTAACTAGGCCCCTGAAAAGCTATTCCAAAGTAGTTATTAAATGATTTAAATTTCAGTAACGATTCTCAACATAAAAAAAAATTACAACCGATATTTCCCGAAACCTATTGGGTTGCCATCAAGGTGGGTTACGGCAGTTATGCCTTCTTATCAATACAGAATTTTAACAAATCGTAAAAATATCATTGAAAGCTGCTTTTCGCTACAATTGCAGGGCCGAACGCTCTTCCTTGAGGCAGGAAATTATTCCTTATAGAAAAAGTTAAAAGAAAGTTGCATGTAGCTTCTATCCATTTGATTATGTCGAAAAGAGCAGATATTATCAACTATACTACGACTCTTTGAATTGAAAAATAGACTTTTTGCTTCGCAATCGGGATGTGAAGCGAATGCTGGAATTTCATGAGGGTGGACCCTCTCTGCTTTACGATCTTCCATTGAAACTGAAGCCAATTTTTTTTCCAGCGCGTTCTTGCGTTCGAGCCGGACACGCACTACTCCTGAAGCTATTAATTTTTTTAATAATTTATCATATCAATTAACTCAAAAAACTGTTAATAGGATAACGTCGATATGATGTGAGGTCTTTCAAGCAGGCTCTCTTTTTTTTTCGATTTAATGAAACAATGAAGATTGAAATTTTCACATCTTATGAACATTGAATAAAATATAGTAAGAAGTTCATTGGTTTTTCCTAGCCTGAGCTTTTTTCCTAAATTCTCAAAAATGGCCGCATCATTCAAACCACCAGACAAGAGCAGCAATCCAATATTAATCTAGTCTGGATGATCAGACTTCGGTGCGACTTTAGTATCATTATCATTTTAAAAGAAGAATTTAGATTTTCTCTATGACAAAGCCTCATCTCTTGGTTAATTATTTACATTAACAAAAGGAAGAATTTTAGGTGATCTGGTTGATTTTCAAAGTGGTACTTTCTCAATAGTGCTACTTTTCGATACTTGTAATGATGCATGTTCTATGCGGAGAGCTTTTGAAAACGTCTGAAGAATCAGCTTTGGCTAGCTGATCTTTAAAATTCTACATTCAGAGTGGTATTTGCTTGACTTGAGATCGACCCCGTAACTGTATCTCTGCGCCCATGTTTTTGAGAATTGAAATTTGATTTTTCTCATAAGAGATCGGAACGTGCATTTAATTTCTTCTTTTCCAATATCTTATCGAGCTGCTTGAATACAGTCCTTAAGAAACTAGACATTTTGACTTTATTTATCATGGAGACTCAAAATTTTCCAAAGGAATTTACATTTATTCTCAAATTCCACAAGCAGCTTCTTTGCAAGTTTTTGAGCTTGTCCAGTCAGACCTTGAAGTCGTGACACAATTCAGGTACCTCCATTGCATAATTAGATTATTGAATGAAACATAATAGTTCACTCTGCAAATTTCAAAAATATTCAAATCTCCATTTTATTAAGCACCAACTGGCTAATTTTTGATAATTAAACCAACAAATTGAATTATTACACATACACAAGCCCAAAACTCAGCATTTGAAATTTTATGGAAATATTAAACAGTAATTTTCAACAAGAAAAAAAATTTTTAAATATGTATCAATTTTAACACTTTGAAATTTCTTATGACATCCTTTACCTCGGAATCTGGATTTGAATCATCCCATTGATTGGTTTTCCCGCATGCTCCTGAATGCTGCTATTATTCGAGAACCTAAGCGACTTCTCATTCAAATTCTTCGCTGCTGGCCGCGTCGGTTTAAACTGCCCTTGAGTTATTTCATCTCCATTGGCAACAGTGACCTCTCTCACATGATCAGTATCTAATTTCACCGATGATTTCATTTCTTCCATCTCTGACTGATAATCATCAGTCACCATCCTCGCGTTCTGTCCCACTTGTGATCCTCTATACGACGATTTCTCATACCATGACGCTGCATCGAAGTTCCCATGCTCTTTAAGCGCGAAATGCTTCAGAGGATTATTATCAGCATTGCTGCTTTCGGCCTTACTTTCTTCTTCTTTATTGGTTAGCGAAGGCGTCATTTGAGTTATCCCGTCCCTATCTTCTTCCCTTTCCTCGTTCTCTTCGCTTTCATCCAATTCTTGGTCTCCGTTCTCATCGGCATCCTGCTCTGCCTCCCCTTGTTCCTCCTCTTCTTCAACCTGCTCTTCCTGAACGTTCTCAAGGTCACGTCTCCGTGTATTGCTCGAATTTTCGATGTCTTCGATTTCAAGGTCCTTCAAG
>ENA-UOUE01001058-UOUE01001058.1-compost-metagenome-genome-assembly--contig:-NODE-1058-length-19293-cov-12.292777_pt1 | contig 19293 bp, 16 predicted proteins | sample MGYA00238146_ERZ747223 | MGnify/ENA primary metagenome ERZ747223 (study PRJEB28781, sample SAMN06268865) | compost metagenome | isolation source: single cell | place: USA: California, Emeryville, Joint...
TCTATCGCATCCTGCACAATTCGCTCGCCATTCGGATCTAACGCGCTTGTCGCCTCATCGAAAAGCATTATCTTCGGATTCCTCAACAGCGCTCTTGCGATAGCTATTCTCTGCTTCTGACCACCAGATATTTGACTTCCTTTGGCTCCCACTTTCCTCTGGAACCCGGAGCCGAGATCTTTGTCCTCGGACTTATCTTGCACCTCTATTTTAGAAATTAATTAGCCGACAGCCCTCAATGAAAAGGCAATTTACCGAAATCATTGTTCACGATAAATTCATACGCGTTAGCTGCTTTTGTAGCCTCTATAATTTCTGCCTCCGTTGCATCAAATTGGTTATATCTAATAAGATTCGTAAAGCTAAAGGCGTTAAATCAACTCGTTACCTCACGTTCTCAAGAATTGTGCCATAGAATAGCACCGGCTCCTGAGAAACTGTTCCGATATGCTTTCTCAGATGCGAAATGTCATAGCTTTTAATGTTTCTTCCATCAATTAAGATTTCGCCTTGGTCCACGTCATAAAACCTCTGCAAGAGCTGAATCACCGTGGATTTACCACAGCCGCTCGGCCCAACCAACGCGATTTTCGAGCCACACGGCGCTCTGAAGCTCAGATTGTCCAGCACCTGTTTTTCCCTTACTGGATATTTGAAAAACACGTCCTTAAACTCGATTTCACCTTGGATCGGTTCTTTGCATTTTCCATCAGACTTCATGTAATCAATCTTGCTCTCGGTGTCTAACACATTAAATAGAGTCTTCGCGATCCCAGTGGCCTTGGATGCGTCTGGCATCAATTGCATTGCGTTCCCCATGTCCCAAGTGGCGAACAAGATTCCGAAGATTGCTTGGAATACATTTCTCATTTGCAAGCCGTGATCCCGCATAAAGACGGATCCAGCGTAAAACACAACACCGAAAACAAAGAACCCTCCTAGCTGCGAGAACCCAAACAAAAATCCAGAGATGAGCCCGCGCTTTAGAGCTTCTCTCTTCGGTTTCTGCAACGCTTTTGAGTAAAGGGATAACATTTCGCCTTCTTTCCCAAGCGAAGCAACTGTCCTCATGTTCGTAAGCGCTTCCATGACAAATACACCAGCTCCTCGATACGCTTCGTCGGTTTTTGCGGCAAACCCAACTCCAAAATCCGCTTGAATTTTACTACAGATAATCTGTATCGGCGACAACGCTAGTCCGACAAGCGTGACTCTCCAAGAGCCGACAAATGAAACGATGACTCCAGTTGTAAATGAAGAAATAATTTGTAGACTTGCTCCAACTGCTGTGCTTACAAGCGTGTTGACTACGGTTGCTGAAGAGAGTCTACCCGCGAGAGCTCCTGGGTTGTTCGCGGGATCATCATGCCAGCTCATGTGCATTCGAAGCATTTTGTGGAAAACGTCTGCTCGCAATCGCGCAGTGAGATTCTCAGCAACTACCGAGAATAACGCAAGCGAAGTCCCGTAGAAAATCAACGACGCGAACCCGAGAACAAGGAACATGAATGCGAGTAAACGGATATCGCTCATGAAATTCGGCGAATCGGGCAGCGCCATGGTTTGGAGGATAAAAGAAAGCACGACAGCATAAAACGGGAAAACCGTGCCATTGATGATCGAGGATAGAGCAGCCAGATAGAAGATGAGTCGCTCTGGTTTAGTATAAGCAAATAGTTTTTTCATCACGGCTCGTTTTTCCTTCTCAAGCTGCTTTTTCTCTAATTTTTTCTTTCTTTCTCGTGCACGTAGTTCTCTCTTCGTCAGGACAGGTTTTACCTCCAAAGCTGTTTCGGTTTCTTTTCTCATCGCGTTGTCAGATTTAGGTGATGTCGGTCCGGAAGACTCGGGACCCGACCCAGGTTCTAAATTAACATTGTTACCATTTTCAAGGATTTTAAGAGTTTCTTTGTTATTTTCCTCTGGTAGGTCAGCTTTAGTGCTGACAGGAATGTCGATCAAGTCTTCCTCAGAGGAGACTTTGTTTTTCGAGGGTCTTTCTTCGATAAAGCTCGGTTTAAGGTTGCATTCATCCTCATTAATAATAGGAACCGATTGTAGAGATTTCCTATGCTTGCCGCGGTGAGCAGTTTCTGCTTGATGTTTGTGTTTTTCAAGTTCCTCCGGTTGAAGCTGCGTTTTCTGCATTTCGAAATATTTCCCTTGAAGTCTGACCAGCTCATCATGGTTTCCAGACTCAATTATTTTTCCATTATGAAACAAAACGATTTTATCTGCGTTTCTGACGGTGGAAAGACGATGAGCGATTACAATCGTCGTTCTTCCCTTTGCGATTTCATCGAGCGTGCTTTGGATTATTTTTTCGTTTGTGCGGTCCAAAGCACTCGTCGCTTCATCCAATAGCAAAATCTTTGGATTTTTCAATATTGCTCGTGCTATCGCTATCCGCTGCTTTTGGCCTCCAGATAGTTGAGCACCGCTTGTACCTACATACGTATCAAGACCTTTCCCATGAGATTTCTCCGGCGAAAGGAAATCCCAGGCGTTCGCTTGTTTAAGCGCTTGGATCATTTCATCATCAGTCGCGTCTGGTTTTGCCATTTTCAGGTTCTCACGAACAGACGCTGAGAAAAGGACTGGTTCTTGACCCACATAGCCAATATTCTCTCGCAGCCATTTGATATTGAGAGTTCTGAGAGGCTTTTCATCGAGAGTGACCTCTCCGGAATCAGGATCATAGAATCTCTCGATCAATTGCATACACGTGCTTTTACCACATCCACTGACTCCTACCAAGGCCGTCTTCTTGTTAGGCTCAATAATAAGGTCGAGTCCCTGCAGCACTGGCTTTTCTTTGTTGGCTGGGTAGTTAAAATAGACATTTTTAAACTCAATAACCCCTCTGACTGAGGTTGGCTTGTCTCCTGACTTGTCCTCATGGTCGATTTGGCTCTTGCGGTTAATGACCGAAAGGACTTTTCCCCCAGCGACTCTTGCTTGAGTTATCGCTTTCATCGAGGGACTTATCATCGAGATCGAGAACGCTCCTATCGTTACTGCAAAAAACACCGTAAGGACATCACCGACGTTGTAGGCTGTTCCAGTCACTGGGTTTATCCTCTTTTCGCCAACGAACACGCCACCAACCCAAAACCCGACGAAATAACTCAGCCCATTGCAAAGGTAGATGAAACCAAAAGCGAATGCGGAGTAAAATCCGAATCTTATTACCGTTCTCTTGACGGAAACTAACGCTGCTTTATATGCATTGAGCTCCTTCTCCTCGCCACCAAGGCCAACGACGGTCCTGATCGCTGCAAGCGCTTGTTCAGCCAAGGCACCGGCCTTAGTGTAAGCTTTCGAGCCCATAACAGCCTGTTTTTGGATAGAGCTTACGAAAATAGTGCCACTAATAGCAATCAGTGGTATCATAGAGCAAAGGACAAGCGAAAGCTGCCATCCTTTGATAAATCCGACTATAAATCCAGCAATTACTGTCGACAGCGCGTTCAGTAAAGTCGAGACTTTCTCTCCAAGGCCACTCTGAATCGTAAAGCACTCTTCTGCGATTTTTGAAGTGAACTCCGAGGGGTTTACTTGGTCGAACCAGCCAATTTCTTGGCGGAGAAGAGCTCTAAAATATTCTTCTCGAAATCTGATGGCTTGGCGCTCTCCGGTTATCATCCAGAATCCGACTTGTAGCCAAGAGGTGACGAGCATGCCGAGACCAACCCAAAAAAACTTGAGCATTGCATCTCGTGAAACGCTGATCATAACATCAGGCGGAGTGGTTGGACTGAGAGCATTTGTCATGTCTCCGAACAAAAGAGCGAAAAATGGCAATGCAGCACCGCTTGCTATTGCTGCTAGGGCTCCAGTAATCATGAGGAACCAGTCTAACGAGCTGGCGTATCGAAGGAGTTTCCAAAATGAGACTGCGGGAGGGTCTTTCGCATCTTTAGAGGTTTTTGAAGAGATTAATTGTGTGTTTTCAGTACTCATTAACAAACCAATTTTCTGAAAAATGTTGGTTTCGAAGGAATCGCTCCGTTAAATAGCGATAGCAGCGTATCGGATCATTCTGGAAAAGATCTTTTTTGTCATTTGCTACTGAAGCCACACAGAGAGATAAAATTTATTTCGAATAAAGAAATTACTAAGTGGAATTACTGAATAATTAGGAGTCACTGCCTTAGTGGAACTTGTGGATTATGCTGCGAAAACAGACGAAACAAACTTAAGTAAGAGTTTCCCTAAGTAGAGATGATACGTGAACGATAGAAGGTGCTATTGAGATCTAAAGGCTTTGAGATGATAAGTTGTGGAAGGCTATTATAATGAAATTGATTTTGTATCTAATATTAAGATACTGACTGAAAATCTGACATTATAATTATCTTTATTGGGAATATTCTTAAACGCTTATCATACAAATGGATTTACCTGAGGGAGGATAAAGAAAGGAGGCTATACTAGATTCAACAAATTACTCCACTGAGTTATAATGGAGAAGATTAGTTCTTCATTTTTTTTTTTGTTTTATGTATTTTTCGTCAATAAACAAAGATTTCGACAATCGAGTTTCCCTTTTTCTTCAAATGAGTTGAGGATGATGAATATTGGGAAAGCACGAGAATACAATCTAAAAACTCTGTTTTGGTGCGTCATGTGGGACTTGGGTTTTTTTCCTCATATTCGTTTTACAGTAGCTTCATGGATCAGGAGATTGTCTTGAAAAATGGTATCAAAAATTCAAATTCCGAAATGAAGGAAATTGTATCAAGCAGAAACAGGGCTTGTGAGACAATCACAAATATCGAGAATCCTCCGCAAAGTGTGCAGAAAAATTATTGTAAATGATCGGATTTGAAAAATTCAAATGCCTTAGCGTTTTATGTTTTTGAGCTAGGTTCATAAGATAACTATATCTTTTCTTAAATATAGGTAAAATATCCGAATTTCAAAGAAGCAGCCGATTTCAGTGCCCAATTTTCCCCATGAGAAGAAAGTGAGATTTCGCTTGTCACATTCTCTGAAGAACAGCGAACTATAGAACGAAAATTTGAATATAAATTCCTTTTCGTTTCTTGTACTTCCGAAAATCGAATGTTGTTCTACAAACCTTGAATTTCTTCTTCAAGCAAATATCACAGAAACTTTCCTATTCAAAATTATAAGTTGCTTCAGATTAGGCCATGCGTTGCTGTTATGTAGGAACGCTTTTGTGTTCTAGTCGCTATTTTTTAGACGGTATAACATAAGGACTTTCAAGCTTTGGCGACGATTTTTGATCTTGCTGAACGGTGCCACTTCCTCGTTGCTATTATATTCTCTGATTGATTTAATATTGTAAGGCTCCAGTCGTGCTTCTCTTAATTGCTTCACTTTCATCATCCCCGTACTTAACGAATCCTCGCCCAGAGTTTGCTTACTGAGAGTAATGAAAATATTCTAATGGTAAAATTTCGACACTATGCCAGCAATCTAGCACTTTGATAAAAATACCTCAGAGACCTCCTCTGTTAGGATTTTATGGACTGTGGCTAATGCGGGGTCACTTTGACAATTTTTTCAAACTTCCCGCATTTTTTGAAGCACATCAGCCAGCAAACTAGTTTATCGGATTGTAAAATTTAGCTTATTGGGCTGTATTCTATTACACAGGAAGAATAATTCTTTAATCGAGACCGATTGTTTTGTGCTACTAACAATCAGTTCTACATAGTCAAATAGACACAAATATGAAATTCATTTTTAAACACAAATCGTTTCGAAATGAATTAATGACTTTTTCAGAGTTCATTAGATCACCTTTTTTCCTTTCCACAAATTTTCATTCTCTTTAATCTATCGCTAGAGGATTCCTTCATAAATTAGGCTTTACTAGTAAAGCTGATACCATTTCCAAATTTTATTCATTTCTCCTGAAAATAGTAATCGAAAAAGTAGCTGGACTTTAAGAAAATCCATTAATTTCAATACGTTTATTGAGGATTCCATATAACATTGACTTCTATATACTGTTAAACCCCGTAATATTTAATGCATTCATTACAGTCTATTATGCGAAAAGAAGCGACTCTAATAACTCTGCTCAAGTTTGAAGAGAGCTCCCAGAAACATCAAGGACATGCGCATTGATTGCTCGCCAGGCAAACTTGCAGCTCTTCAACACTCCACTGTGCCGTGCACATTCCTGTCATAATGCCATAGACCTCCGGTTTTTTGCAATCTTCACAGAAGTTTACCTCAGCACGGCGACATACGCCATCATTGTAGCAGACACATTCTAGTTCGCGCTTTTGGTCATCACAGGGATTGTTTAGACATCTGTCGCTGGACATACATCGCTGAAAGGAAACTTGCTTGCTTCGTGATGATGAGCGTCGAGCAACCGAGGCTGCTAGTGCGATAAACCCTAGAAGCATTATTAGCGCTATCAATTTGCCGGTTCCTTTCATGTTGTCTTGATTTATCTGATTCGAATCTTTTGATATTTTATGATATCGTTTTGTCGGGACTGTGTCTATGAATATAACTGAAAATAGGCGAGAGTATATTTCGCAATATTCGAAGAGAAATATATTTGCTGAATCAAATTATTATTTAACTTTTTCCTTAATACTGAAGCAGTAATGCGAAATTTTAATTGGATTGCATTGAGGTTAGCTCAGTGGACATATAACATACTTTGCTCAACCCAGGTAATTGTAGGATGACGAAAGACATCATAACGATTGAAGGGAAGTGGCTTCAAATTCGAAAATTATTTTTTACTGATTTTAGAAAGGTGTTTATTTCTCACTCAAATTCATAAACGCGATCAATATTCCAATATATGTTGACCTATGGCTTTTTAGCTGGAAATTTCATTCATAACGACCTTCTGTGTGGGAAATTATAGAGGGAGAAGTTATTATTTTCATCTCTTAGGTTCAAATGATGAGCAATGCATGAAATAAGCAAGAATGTAGGTAGAACATTTTTGAGTATATCATAATCTAACTTTCCGATTTCGTTTCCAGTGTTTCACTAAATTAAGATTTATTCACACCTACAGTTGGAACTTGGTTCACATTGACTGATATCTTCAAAGTTGTGATATTCTGGACATCCGCCATCTTCGTTTACGCTATAGACATCTGGGTTTTCGCAGTCTTGGCAATAAGTGACATACTTATTAATGCAGCTTCCATTATTATAACACAGACACCCCATCTTCACATACTCTGCACAAGGCTTATCCTTACACCGGGATTTCGCATCGCATTTAATCAGAGAGCTTTGCTTCGAAGCAACATCAAGTCCAAGGACTGTCAGAATGAATCCGAGTGCAATCAATATGCTCAGCCTGGTCATTCTAGAATATAAGATGCCTTAGAAAAGCTGAATGATGGGATTCCGGATCAAAATAGTATTATTCTATTAATTAAGTGCCAAGACAGCTAAATTTATGAATTTTCATTGCTAACAAAACGGATTAGAAAGGCAAGGTTACTGGATGAGAAATGAAAAATTTCTCTTTATCGCTACATTGAAATAAATCAACTGATATTCTACATTAAAAGAATAAGTGTGAGAATTCTTCAGCCATCATTATGATAGAGACAGAAAATTGTCTAAGGCAGTGAACAATGGATTATCGGGTGTAATTCCTGGTGTGTGTTTTCTGATGTATAGTTTCCCTTTCCCATTAGAGTTTTTCTAATTTTCTTTCCCAAAATGCGAAAGCTTTATTCTTATGAAAAGCTAATTTTTGCTTTTTTTTGTCCTTCAAACATGAGTGATCGGGATGGAATTATAAATTTCGAAGTTCAATCCTCTGCCTCTCTCGATTGTTGTAAATTGATGACTCCTTCAATAATACTCCTGTAGTCCAAGCTGATATCATTCCTCATCCCATTTGCTGCAAATTCATTATTTGAAAAAATATGCAATTTATCAGAAAAAAGATTTCGTTCATTTCGACGTTTTTATTCAGAGATTCGCATATGGTTACGTAGATTTCATTATATATATATCCATTAATAATCAATATTTGCATATGAAAAGGTCTAAAGAAGAGAACTCGCCTGCCTTTATCTAGCTCATTTAATCAACATGAATTTCAAACAAGTATACGCAAAAAAGACAGATTTTCTGGGTAAAATGCTGCCTAATCTCACACTCTTCAAAATTTAACACTTACAGCTGCCACTGGCCTTGCAACGTGCTATACTGCCCACCTCGTGACTGGTTGGACATTTACTTCCCAGAATAATTCCATACACGTTCGGGTCTTGGCAATTCTGGCAAAAATTCACATCTGCCGACGTGCAGGTTCCATCATTGTAGCAGATACATCCTCTCGAGAGATACTCTGCACAGTAATTATTTTTACATCGGTCGCTCTCAGAGCAAACTTGAATGTTTGTGCCCATCAATCTCCTCTTGAGAGAAAAGGATGATACGCAAGCCAGAAGGACGGCTATTATGGCTAATTTGATGCTTGTTTTCATAGTTGGCTGATGGCTCTTGCTTTTGATCGTAACTTTTTTACTTTTTTATGTATAAATCCTGGAAACCAGGCTCTTTCAATTTCAAAACCCATTCAGTAGAGTCGCCAATATCTGCGGGTACTGATATTTTTGCCTGAAAGAATTTTAGTGATCGAAGTAGAAAGATTTTTACTGTTACTGTTTAATAGCCGTGTTATGACAGGAGTTTACAATAAAAAAAATTTACATAGAAATTTGCATGTGATTAAATCTAACTGGTTACGAAACTTGCTAATTTAAAAAAAAAGCATGGATCATAAGATTGAACTGGTTTTCATTAAATAGCAAGTGAAATCGATGTTGGGAATGACTGAATTCAGTGTCTTGCCAGAAGTGGTAAGTAGAATGAGGATAGCTGACTTTGTGTTAGACTCTCGTTTCTTTTTTGACATGAATAGCTAAACAGTAGAAATTTCGAGATTCGAGAGAGTAAAGAAAATGCTTTAGAGAGAGAGAACAGTTTAAAATGATATACACGAAATAAGAGAACTCAGAGCATATAGTTGCTTTCTGTATTTTGCAATATAAGATGTGTGTGTGCGCTGTCTATTATGCGACAATATTTGCAGTTTTCCTGAGCAGCACTCTACGTTTATCCGATGGAAAATATGTACATCGAGATTATCTTTTTATCAAATCTTATAGATTTTCTGATTGGAACCTGCATGGTAGAAGAATAATGTTGAGTGTCTGTAAATATAATTGTCTTAGAATTAATGAAAGCAGATGAAACATTTCTTTTCTGGGCTATATTTCAATATTTTTTCAAGAATAAGCCGAGAATTATCAGGTTATTTTTTACTCACAGTGCGAAGAACAATCAAAGTAAGTTTGCTTTGGATCTGTGTTCCCAACTCCAGGGGTATCTTGGCATTGTTCATGAATTGAATATTCAATATCATACAATAATAGAAAGCAAAAAACAGAGCTCCTCAATCATATTTTAGGCCTCACACTTCCTATATAATCCAGCGCTTGGAACTTCGGAAGCACTAAAATAAGTTGATAACTTTTCGGATACGTGATTCTTTCGAAAAGGAAATTTCAACTATGTAATTCACAGCAATATAATAAATTATGCAGTCCGAACTCGATTACTTAATTGAGAGAAATAATTTAAGTTTGGGAGAGAAATCCGAAATCGACATGAAACAAAGAATTGCAAACTTGAACAAAGTTATTCACGTGTTCAGAGTAACACCTCATCTTCTCTTCTCTCCTCACAAACTCACCTAATGCTTCAGAACAGAGTTGAAAAAGAGAAGATCAAGCTTCCCAGATCCGTAAAAGTGGTTGAAGTCGGTCCAAGAGACGGCCTTCAAAACGAAAAAGAGATCGTTCCAACCGCCACCAAAGTGGAATTCATAAACCAGTATATTCAAGCTCTTTCTACCAAATCTTACCCTACAAAACACGAAAGATTGTCTGAGACAGGGCTTAAAGTTATCGAAACCACCAGCTTCGTCTCACCAAAATGGGTGCCTCAAATGGGAGATAACGCTGAGGTTTATAAGCAGATCAAAAAGAAGGAAGGCGTTTCTTATCCTGTAAAAACACAATTGCTTGAACCAAACGACTCATAAACAAATAAAAGGTGTTGGTGCCAAATCTGAAGGGTCTCGAACAAGCTCTCGCTGTAGGCGTGAAAGAGATTGCAGTGTTTGGAGCAGCGTCTGAAACATTCACAAAGAAGAATATCAATTGCACTATTGTAAATAGCTTATTTGTTAACTAGATATTTAAAATTCCCTGGAATGCCATAGGAAGAGAGTTTGGACAAGTTCAAGGATGTCGTGGCCGAAGCGAAGAAAAACAATATTAAAATCAGAGGGTAAGGTCTATTTTTTAGCAGGAAAGTCATTCGGACTTGTAGATATGTTTCTTGTGTCTTGGGCTGCCCTTATGAAGGAGATATTAGCCCTGAGAAGGTGAATTGGGTTGCAAATAAGATGTGGGACATGGGTAGTGAATAATTCGGATTTTCGCTAATATAATGAAATAGGATGCTATGAAATCTCGCTAGGAGACACCATCGGTGTTGGAACCCCAGAAAAAACTCAAAAGATGTTTGATGCCATTACGAATATCCCCAAAGAGAACCTCGCAGCTCATTTCCATGATACTTATGACAAGGCGATTGAAAATTTGCTTGTTGCTCTTGAAGTAATCTATTTTTCTTTCACAGAGAAGAAATATTTAATCTCCTTCATAGAATGGTATTTCAATTATCGATAGCTCCGTGGCAGGACTCGGAGGCTGTCCATATGCGAAGAAAGCCACTGGAAATGTTTGCACTGAGAATGTGGTCTACGCTCTCCATCAGTTGGGCATTGAGACTGGAATCGATCTCGACGCGCTCAAGAAGGTCGGCAATTTTATCAGCAGATCTGTTGGGAAAGAGAATAATAGCATTGTATAACTGCAGGCAGGAGATGTTCACAATAAAATGATTGAAAACTGAAAGCTCCTCCTGTACAGAAAACATCCACATTAGATCCCTGATATGCACCATTATTTAATTCTGTGCTGTTTCATCGTAAAAAAACAGAAATAGATGTAAGTTCTTCTAGCAAATCAAACAAATGAAAAATTGTTCGTGAGGGTAGAGATAATGCATGTGATGCCAGCATCCACCAATTCTATTCTGATTGAGCTAAAAGTAACATACGAAGTGAGGTCCGCTATATCTACTTCCTAAAAACAATCTTTTATTAATTAAGACTTGATATCTAGTGCTGTGCACTCAAAACTTCAAAGAAATCGCAATTTAAAGGTTAGATTTCGTTCATTCATCATAAGAAAGATAAGTTTGGCTTGGTTATTCTATGTGTAATAAAACTTTGCATTTCTGATAGTATTTCTAAGCATAATCTTCTTGTCCGCAAGAATATTAACTAAAAGAAGACCGCACCAACATCTTTTGCGATTCTCCGCACCAAAATGTCTCAAGGCAGTGTATTTACCTCTACAACAAGAGCTTTGTCAAACAACAACAGCAACCAAAAAAGCACCAAATATTTAATTAATTTATTTCCTTCTTGAATGTATTTTAAGTTGCACATTATTAAAAATAGAGGCACAGATTATCAGTCCTCGACTCATTCCGATCGATAACATTGATACTGAGTTTTTTCAAAAATAAAACTTCCACATCCGAAATTACCCGTTCTGCTTTCTTCAAGACCACAATACATTTCTTAGTGACCTCAAGAGCAAGATTTAGAAGCACTTCACAAAATATTCTCAAAAAGTCACCATAAATTCCTCTGAATGAGAGAGATTATCCCTATTCCTAATCAAATAATCCTCTCAGTTGCCTCATTTCTATAAAATACTAACCTTTCACAACAGTCTCCTTGTTACAGAAAATCGTTTTTTATTTAAGTGATTAAAGTCCTTCTGGTCGAACAAAATTAAAGAAGCTATCTTTCAAAAAATTTTATTTAATTGAAATGGTCTCCAGGCACTCTTCCGCAAGAGTCTCAACCCTACTATCACTAACAGGCTTATTGAGGAAAGAGGTTATGAGCCTTGTCACCTGGAAAAAGACGTTGGACGCGTTTGCAGCTCTATTGGCGTTGTCTGGACTCGTTATCGGAATGATCGAAGCTGAATTATATGAGCAAGAGGCCTCTGCATATATCTACTACGACACCGCTCGCACAAAAATCATCGAAATCGCCAAGTTCGATGAATCTGATTCCCTAACCCTCATGCGAGTGTACGTTTCAATAACCTCGGCTCTCTTAGTCCTGGTCGTTTTCGCTCGGGTCCAAGTTTCAAACAAAATCGCAGACCACGTTGCGAATCTTCGAGGCCTGCCTCCTGGAAAAGAGCATTTTTCTCCACTCAAACTCTTTCTGCTGCTGCTGGTTCTGCTCATTCATTCTCCTCCTAAACTCAACGCAAACATGGTCTATCCGCCTCTCTTCCTCTATTTCACACTCGATACTCTTCTCACTTGCTTAATGACAATCAGATTCTTGTTTCTCCCCTTCATCGATATAACCTATTCCAAATGGGGGAACTACCTTGGACAGGAGACTTGCTATCGATTTAACACAAGAGCGAGCTGGTTTTTCATTTTTAAATGCCAATGGAAGGAGAGTCCTGTCATTGTTGTGGGCTCTATCATGTTGATGTCGATTGTGTGGGGCGGCTATCTAATCCAAGTCGCTGAACGACCCTTCCAGTATATATCCGAAAAAAACTGGAATTACGTCTGGAACGGTATGTGGACTGCGGCTGTCGCGATGACAACGGTAGGTTATGGCGACTACCACCCACAGACGATTCTCGGGAGGGTTGTTACAGTTCTGATTTGCATCTGGGGGAATTTCTTAACCTCAATCATGGTGATTTCTCTCTTCAAGCTCACTGAATTAGACAGTCGGCAACGGCGGGTGTTAAGGAAGTTGCGCGAGAAAGACCTGAGGAAAATGCTAATCTCGTCGGCGCAGAAGACGATTCATCATTTCATGAAATACTGCTTTCATTTCCGCTCGCTGAAGGTTTATTGGAGAGCGAAATCGTACGATTTGCATCATAATTTGGTCAAAGCGTGCCTCGAATTTGCTAATTTAAGGAAAAATCTGTTGACGGCAGCTGAAAGCTTGGATTATTGGATCGATTACCACGCGCAGCAGGTGGAGGTGAAGATGAGCAAGTCTTGGATGGCGGTAAAAATGGCGAAATACGACCTGCAGATACTATTTGACCAGCAGAAAATAATCGAGAAGAAGCAGGACCAAGTCAATCAGCTGAGTCTTTTGCTCCATGGCATGACAACCAAACTCCACACAATCACGAGTAGCTATGAAAAAGCGAGTAAATTCAGAAAAGGAGGGTTTGGAACCTATGCTCATGATTTATTGGTCTCTGATCGCGATTATATGAAGGAAGTTAGAGCGATTCTCGAGTTAGAAAGCAAGGATCTCAACATGACGAAAGGGCTAATTCAGCAAGCGTTCCGTTTCCATCAGAAAATAGACGATCTGATCGTCACTGGCATAGATGAGCCTGAAAAAGAGCAGAAGAATAAGGATACAACGCTAGTTTCGAATCGAGGTTCAGCATTATTGATGAAGAGGTCGATTCATAGAATTTCAAGGACGTTGGATAATATCCAAGCGGCGAAATTGCTAAAGAATCTTAATGAAAAAGGTCTATTGCAAAGTAATGAGGATGCTAGTCCGATAGCATCGCCGACGCTTCCTATAAGCAGAAGAAGTAGCTCGCGCGCAAAGACGATAGCAATGGGTTTGAAAGGAAAAAGTGTGAATTCACTGGGAAATATATCTATTGGAAGTGTGGGGGAAGTGGACTCTACACGTGCATTGATTGGAGTCATGGAAAGACCAGCGGATAATGTGTCTCATGATGGGAGCTTAAGTGGGAGAATAGATGTAAACTTGCAAAGCTGTCAGAAAGAGAGAGGAGATAGTTATAGGAAAGTTAGTGGTTGATATGGACCAGATGAGATATTGATTATATTTGCTGTTGATTAAATTGGTTGGCAATTCAAAGTGGCTCAATTGGTGGTAATATGAAACTGTGCCAATTGAAAAGCGACCAAAATAGGATATTGAGAAGTTTATGATTCCTTATCTGACGGCATACATTCTTTTAATACTCCTTAAATTCATTCTTTGATTGTATCAAAAAAGTTAAACGTAACAATTGATTCATTCAATGCTTTATTGTTTTTCTGTTGTTGAACTTTCATTATTTCTAATAATTGTGAAGAATTCTTGCAAATTTTGTATTTTGCACTAACCCCATCGCGAGCGTCTCCAGGTTACTAGACATTATCGATCTCAGAAATAGAGAGAGCTTCGTCATACTGTTGGAGACAGCTATTGTATTTTCAATATTTTATTACTTCGAGTTGTTTATCTTTGAATAGCCAACAAGCTCAGTTCCATTTCAAACGTATGAAGGATCCACCAGGACAGAAAATACACGTGTCAAGTTATTTCGTGCTGTGTGAAGAATTGACGTCAGAACCAACAAATCTTGACAAGAATCAGAAGAAATCTCAAAGCTGATTCGCTAATCTTTATTAAACCGTAACTCGCAAATTAAATTTATTATTTTAAGACAGGATTTTCTGATATTAAAACTCAGCATTTATCCTCAGCACATTGTTGATTCAACATCACCAAGTAATCATATCTAGTAAATTAGCTCCCTCTAAACTTTGTAAGGAAGTAAATGATGAGATCGAACAACAAAAACTCCAATCAATTGCAAAAAAACACCATAAAGAACTTAGTTAATCATTGGGCTCATTTACCTGAAGAATTGCGTATCAATAAACAACGATTCCGTTCCAGATCAGAAACTCTATTCGCCGCCTACAGTGCACTTGATCCTGAGCTCATTAGCAAATCGACCAAACAACGTTTTGCTGCCAATTTAGACGGAATTGAATTATTTGAGCATTGGTTAACTCATTATGTTGAAGCCTGCGAGGATGACATGCACCACGGCTCTTACAGTCAGTATAAAAACGAGCGTTCCAAGTACAGTGAAGCAGAAAGCGAAGAAATACTCTTTAAGAGCTTCGATTTCATCAAAGGAGTTTGGAAACTAAGATTTTCATGTAAAATTTTCTCAATTTCCACATTTTTCAATGGAATACACCCAAGGGAAATTTGTAAAGAGATTCAAGATGCAGCCGCTTCCAATGAAAATTTACATTGCTTGCTATATTTGGGAATACGCCTATGGTGCCATCTTTTATAAATCACAGATTATTGACTCGAATGCGCCGCCATATACGGCTTTTTTTACAACTCGACTACCCTCTGGCAAAGCAATTCTTTGGATGGTTGGTGTAGAACGAATGCCGAAGCTTAGTAAAGATGGTGAAGTAATTAAGGCTTCTTCTTGAACAATTTAGACTTATTAATGCTTATTAAACAGCTTCAAGGGTTTGATTACAACCATTACATGTGTTTCCTCGACATTCTTGATGCAACTGAACAAGAAAAATCACGGCTGCTTGATATTACGAATAGTTTGGTAGATGAACTCGAAACCGACCCAGATAGGTAACGAAAGTCTTAACACCACTCGAATTTAATTAATTTTTGTCAATAGGAGCTATATGAGCTTCAGAATAGATCTTATTGAACGTCCCTCGAAGCATGGAGGTGAGACTCTATTCGTAACGGTAGATAAGATGATGGAACCTCAGATACGAGCCAAGAGAGCAGCGTTTAAGAAATATTACCCTACAGAATTCAAGAACCAATATCTCACTCCAGTCGAAGCACAAAAGCTTTGCTTCAGCGAGCCATTACAACGTTGGATCCATGCAAATTCCAAAGAAGACGTTGAACGACAGAAATTCAATGAATATTCGAACCAAATGATCGAGGAGCTGGTTAATACATACGCACGCTCTAATGGAGCGAAAATGCTAGTCGATTTCCTCGAATCAATTCCCAATTTCGATATCAAGCTCACCGATGAGGAAAAGAACGCGATCGGTCAGCCCGGAAATGTTTTGCTGAGCGGTCGGTCTGGGACAGGAAAAACGCTGTGTGCTATCCTAAGGCTATTTGCAATGCAAATGACGTTTAAATTCAATCTTCAAAAGGCGAAGTTAAAGCATGCGGGAATTCTAAGCGACACGAAGTTCTCAGCTGACGATATTGATGATACGCTGAACCTGCTCTGCGTTTTCGCGGCGAACTCACCTGTGCTGGCCAATGAAGCGAGTGGCTATTATCAAAACCTGATGGATCATATCAAGACCGAGCTAAAAAAGAAGGAAAAGCGGGTTAAAGAAAGGAAAAAGAAAGCCTTTGAAGAGCAAAAAACCGAAGAAGAGAAGCCAAAAGCAAAGGAAGATGACGCCCAAATTATTCTCAATGATGAGCAGAAAATTTCGGAAATTGAAGAGCAAGAAGAAGTAAAGGCTGAGAGGCGGCTAGATGAAGCGGCGGTAGAGAAAAAGTCAGAGGAGACCAGAAAGACGCAGAATTACAAAGATTTGAAGAATATCAGCGTAAGAATGATTTTTTGAAACAGTAAGCAGCAACTAATATCTTAAAAATCGCTTCTAGAGTGATGAGTTTCCTCTTTTTCTGACCGTGAGAAAGCTGGTCATGATGATTGATGAGTCATTGCCGCAATCATTTTTTTCCAGGAATGCCAAATACCGATCCGCTTACTCCAGTGCTGCTGCGCAATGGCATAACGAGTTGAGAGGCACGCTTAAAATAGACAGACTACACAAAGCAGCTCCTGATGAAGAAGTTGAAGTTGTTTCTAGTGACTCAGAAACGAATTCAGAAGACGGCGAGGCTGATGAAAAAGCCGAGCATGCCATTATCCCGTTAGGTGATGAAAATAACTTTGATGACGGCGATGAGGATGGAAAAGAACCATTGGAAAGTGAAAATCATGAAGAATTAAAAACTGATCACCGCCTTGAAAATGGCAGCAATAAGCCCTTAAATCGCCATGAAATAGACTTTGACTCATTCGAAAACACATTTTGGCCGAAGGCCATGAAAAGACATCACAATTTCTCTCAGCCTCCTAGCATGGTATGGTCTGAGATAATATCTCGCATTAAAGGTATCATCATATGATCAATTGACCAGAGCTGATTTTCTTAATAGGTTCATGCAGCAGCTATGAGTACCCTGGAAGTTGTCTGCCTCTGAAAACATATCTAATCCAAGAGGAAGACAATCAAAAACCTCTCCCAAAAGAGATAAAGAAGGAGATTTGGGACATTTTCTCTGATTACGAGCGCTGGAAGAAATCAACAGGAGCTTTCGATTTCATGGACTTGGTCAATTTCATCTTGACTTCAATCAAATACGTAAATTTTTCAAGATAAGTAGTATGAAAAGCTAATTACTTTTTCGCGAACATAGAAAGGCTATGCAGGCCAAAGAATTCATTACTTGATGCTTGACGACGCGCAAGAGTTGCCAGAAGCTACTTTGTTGCTCTTGTCTAAAGTTGTAGAGCAAGGGTTCTTCGTTACTTATGACCCGGCGCAAAAATACACCAAGGATACACAATTAAACGTGGATACGTTGAAATCCTTTTTCACCAACCAACAAATTTTCGATGCCCCCAAGAGCTTATCCGCGCCTCCGACTCTCCGTAGACTCAACGTAAAGCGTTTTTGATGGCATTGCTGATAAGTTTATAGCATAACTTCAGGTCTCAGCGTCGAATACTGACTGCTGCTAATAGCATAGCGGATTTAATTGAAAAATTCTTCCCTGGGTCTATTGGTGGGTTTAGGAAAGAAGTCGACGAGCTCGATGGACCCGAACCTCTGTTTATAAGTAGCCTTAAATCCGAAGAGATTTTCAACTTTCTACTGGGATTACAGCAGTCTCCAGCTGACAAACGACCGACGAAATTTGGTAGCAAGCAGGTTGTCCTCGTGAGAGATCAAAAAGAGAAGGAAGGAATCATGTTTCCGCTGAATAACTGCCTCTGCTTAACAATATATGAAGCCCAGGTAAGACTATTTGACTGCTTTTTGAGCTTCACATTGACGATGTGAATAGGGTTTAGAATTCGATGACGTTATCCTCTACAACTTTTTCTTTAATTCTCCTGTGCCAGGCTATTTCTGGAAGCTGTTAGACTTCATAGAAATCAAAGAAATGATTTATAGTGAATCAGAGTTCCAGAAAAAACTCGGTAGTCTCATGAAATTTAGTTTATTATATCTAACCGACCTTTAATAATTCATAGAGGAAGATGCTGATGGTCCAATCGGACTTGAAAACGCAATATATGACCCTGAAAGTAAAACTTATAAGGTAAATCAGGTAGCCCTCAAGCCAGAGTTTACTCAGGAAGAGGCTATATCATCTTGGAAACTCCGATCGGAGCTGAAGCTGCTCTACATGGCAATTACTCGAGCGAGGAAGAACCTACTTATATATGACAGAAAAACTGCGCAGACTCCTCGGTTCAAGATTGCAAAATATTGGAAGAATCTCGGCGTGGCTTCTGAAATCAAGGACTCCTATCTAAGTGGAGAGGAGGACGCAAAATTAACATTACAGGAAATCGGAGAAGTTAAGCGATTTAAGGCTCTTCTCTCAGCCAATTTTGATGATCAGTACCGCAAAATGGGCATAAAACTGCTTAATCGCAAAAGTTACAAGCGGGCGCTATGGTTCTTCGAGAAAGCTCACGAAGATAAACTAGCAAAACGAGCAAAAGCATATCTTCTCGCCGAAGAAGCAACCAAAGGGATACAGACGAATAACATTACAAAGGAGAAATTTAGACAAGCAGCAGATATCTTCAAAGAACTAGGATTGTATCGACAGGCCGGCCAATGCCTTTTTTCTGCAGACGACTTACTCCAGGCTGCGGAAGTCTTCCGCGAGGGCGGTTACTATCAGCAAGCCGCTGAGACCTTCTACGAAGCGAAAAGCTACGAACTTGCCTGCGAGTATTTCGAGAAAGTTGGAGACTACGTCAGAGCTATTGAATGCGCTGTAATTGAAGGAAAATATGAAAAAACTCTCGAAATGGTCGATAAGTATATAAAGGGGCCAGAAAGAGAGGTCTATGCAAAGCAGTACGTGCCTTTGGCGTTAGAGACGTTGATTTCGAATGTTGATATTAAAATGTACGGCGAGAAAAAACCCGTTGAAGTCGAGCAGGAGAAAGAGAAAAACGCCGTCATCGAAGAGGAGGAAGACGATGAAGAAGAAGAGGAAAAAGAAGGGCGAATCGAGGCTAACCCGAAACCTTCGGAGTCGAAACTTTCCAACTCCACGCAGATAATTACCCT
>ENA-UOUE01001060-UOUE01001060.1-compost-metagenome-genome-assembly--contig:-NODE-1060-length-19279-cov-19.049995_pt1 | contig 19279 bp, 14 predicted proteins | sample MGYA00238146_ERZ747223 | MGnify/ENA primary metagenome ERZ747223 (study PRJEB28781, sample SAMN06268865) | compost metagenome | isolation source: single cell | place: USA: California, Emeryville, Joint...
CTTCATACACAGCATCACTATGTCTCGAGTACTACTGACCACGCTCATCCTTATGCTCACGTGGATAATATTAAAATATATCAGACTTTGGATCACTCTTAACTCTTACAAAGAACTGGGAGGAAAAGTCGCTTTTGGCTTTCCCCTTGGAGCTCCTGCCCGCTGGAAGCGTGACGCTCTCAAGAAAGGCGACCCTTTCTTTTGGGAGAAAGAAACGATTAGAAAAAACCCAAATACTCGATTCATTGCAACGCACCTCGGTCCCAAGCCCGTAATTTACCTTGTCGACCCACCACTCATAAAAGACTTCCTCACAAACCAAATGAGATACAAGAAATCAAGTATCATCGACCCACTAGCAATTATAGGAAGTCAAGGTCTCGTGTTCACTAATGGAGAATTGTGGAAGCGCCATCGGAGAATCATCTCTGAGAGCTTCCATTTCGAGTTTGTTTCCTCTCAGCTACCGAAGATAATTGCAATCACTAACGAAATTCTAACATTGAAAAGTACTGAGAATCAAGGGAAAAACGTAATTGCATTAGAGATGGCCATGATGATCACTGCCAGAGTGGTTTTTGAGATATTTTTCGGCCAGCATTTCCTCAACACTAATATCGGCGGTGCTGCCCCCATCGCTTTCATGATGAAGTTCGTCGCGTCTATCTTTCAAGCGATAGCTTCACCGGAAAATTTGCTTTTCGGTGCAAATTTCATCAAGAAAGGCATTTTGAAAAGAAATCGAGAGTTTCTCAACGAGATCGCCAGCTTCTCCGAGTACTGTAAGGAGGCGATAAACCTGCGGAGGAACGAGCTCAAGGAAAAAGGTTCTGATGGACACGACCGAGATTTCCTGGGGATTATGCTGCAGGCACAGATAGACAGCAAGGGAGGCGAGACTAGCTTCTCTGATGAAGAAATCTTACATGAATTCGCAACGTTCTTCGTTGCTGGCAGCGGAACCACTGCGAGATTAATCTCGAACGCTTTCTATTATTACTCCATACAAAGCAAAGAAGTGCAGGAGCAAATTCTCGAGGAAGCAAGAAAGATCGCAAACGAAGGAGACAAAGTGACTAGAGACCAACTCAACCAAACTGAAACGATGGCAGCGCTCTTTATGGAAGTTTTGAGGACGCTACCGCCGCAACCAGCGATTTTCTTGAGAGAAGCTTTGCAGCCTCATGGTCTACAAGACGTGCCGATCCCGAAAGGAATGACTGTGACGTATAGTGTGGTCACTACGAACTCAAATCCGAAATATTACAAGAATCCTGAAGTGTTTAATTTGAATCGTTGGATCAAAGGCCATCCTGATTTCGAAGATAACTCGTTAGAGGATTTCTATACCTTTCTGCCGTTCTCAGGAGGCCCGAGGAAATGCATTGGGAAACACCTTGCGCTCACAGAAGCGAAGCTGGTGTTTAGCATCTTGATTGCTAAATACAAGTTTTGCATCACTGAGAATTTCGAACCAAAGCGCGCCCTGAGGCTCTCTTACGAATTCGCGAATCCTCTCATTATGGATTTGGAAAAGATCTAGATTCTCTCACAGAAAAGACCATTCTTCTGAAATAGTGCAGCCGAACTAATTCACTCAATTGAACCTTAACCTTAATAATAATTCACACCAATAAATTCTCATGATAATTCATTTGGCATCGAAAAATAAATGATATTTATGATGACTGCATGATTCATAATTCGCAATGATAAGAGCTTACAACTAATTTTATTGGTCTAGAGCTAAGACCGCTTAAGCCACAAAGGATATTATTGCCTATTTTCGGTTATTTCAACACAACCAAATAGATAAGCAAAAAATTTTACAAATATTGTGTAGCAATTGAAGACTGATTGAATAAATTAACATCGTTTTCGCTTGTAAAGAATAATCATGAATTCAAAAAAACCCAGCTAAATAAAGAGCTATAAAGGTGTAGCTCTCGTTGTAGCTGTCCCCATTCCACTATAAGTTGCAGAGTGCTTTCCTGTGTACTCGGATCCAAATTTCAGCACCTAATTTCAAATATTAATGACCAAAAACTCTGAAATTTATTACATCACGGTATTTTTTTGATATTGGCAAGTTAGTATCTTCATCACTCTCGTGATGCTGTTCGTACGCTAATCTGCAGCAAATCGCAGAGAAGATGCCCAAAATAAACGTTCCAATGCAGATAGCGAGATACGCAGCCGCATAATATCGAGGAACTGCATCAAGTTCTATACAATTCCAAGACAAAGGTTAAATTACACCGAAAACTATCAGAATTTACGATCCTGGCATCTTGAACCGGTAGTATAATCTGGACAATAGCACACAGCTAAGTAAATTCGGATGAAGCTCTCAAATTAAGGAGTTTACCTTCGCTGCAAAGGCCTCTATTCAGGCAAGGAGGGTCGCAAGTGCCATCTCCAAGCTCTTCTGTATCTATGCTGCTAATAATCATGTTTGTATCTGAATTTGAAGTGTTTGCGATGTGATTATTTGAATGTTGGCTCGTTTGCGCAAAAGACGTCCCAGGCAGTCCAGAAGGATCCCGCTCAAGCTTTACTCCTAACTAAATTACAATGGTGAAGCGATGCGAAGAGCAACCTAGTGTTTTCTTCTGTGAAGAGACTTGAATACTTGAGGACTGAACGAAAAGGAGAAGAAGAAGTAAAGTAGAGAGTATGAGAAAAGCGTCGTGCATTGCTGTTTAATAAATTTATGCATAAACGGTCTCTCATTGATGCAAACAAAGTTACGAATTTCCTAAAACGGCAGCAGAAAGTTTGTGTAGAAATCTAATCGAGAGATTTGTTTAAAAAACTAGGCGTTAATATCAAGAAAAAAATCAAATAGCTGTTTTATATTTCTTGGCAAATTCGATTTTCTCGAATTCAATACACTACAGAAACTAAATAACCGATACCGAAAATTCTTAGAAAGGCTGATGATGAAGTTGTATGAGAAATTTTAAGCGAGTTTGAAGTAAACCTGCCCTGTGTATTCGGTTTAAGTTCATTTCAACTTATTTCACTATGATACCCTTCTTTTGCTTCAGATAGTTGAAATGATGATGATGTCATATAAATTATTGCAAAATTATGTTGTTTTCTTCTAAAGGCATAACAGTAGCGTAATTAGAGAGAGGGGATCAGTTATAAACACTGAAATGATTGTGCAATTGGAAGTTTATTTTGCCATCTTAAATCTTAAGTATTCAAAACTCATTGAAAAGCAATTTGTCAGAGTATATAAACCACTCAATAGAACTTCCTATAATGTCTCCATTGCTGGTTCATTATCAAGAATTAAGAGTACCATCAATCAATTTCACGGTTTATAGCAACTCCCCGAAAAATCGTTAGTTTGTGAACGAGTGATAGTGACTCAACTCATCCATTCTGACTATCAAGTGCCACAAGATTCAATCCTATCTTCTAATTAAACATTTTTTAACTCCACCGAAGTGTCTATATCTAAAAAGGAATGTCGAAAAACCTCAAATTCAGTTTCCTATACACAATAAATGCAGAAACTGCCACAAGAAGTTAAAAAATACTGAGAAAAATAAAGATTACAAGAAGTAATTAGATAGAATATACATAATCAGCTACAAACTGATAAAAAAACTAAGGAGCAATTCCAATTCTTGTAGAATGTTCATCCGCTTCTGTTCGTAAATGATCACTAACACAGAAAAAAAATTTTAATTCCCTTCAGGCCTCAGATAGAAAAATCTTACTAATGTTGCAATGTCTGATCGGCCTCAGATATCTCCGAGCTTCCTTGTACGCTCACAACCATGATCCAGCCAAAAACGCTCGCCTAATATCATTAGCATCTGTTTGCTACATAGGCAGTTTTACCACGCCAATGATCACTGTTATCACTTGGTAGACAGTAAACTTCACCAAATCGGATCCTCCCAAGAGGTCGATCATTTTATTCACATTGGTCGAGTTATTGCTAATAATCGAGTTGACCTCGTGATTATATATCGTCAGACAGTAGGAAAGTGCAAAGCCTATCCACGATTACCATTGGCAATGAACTAATAAGCAATATTTTTACTTATCACAGCAATAGCTGATCGGACTTGCATATTTTTCAGTTTCTGCATATTGCCAGACTGATTTCTTCTCATTTGATTATCTAAAGCGGTCAACCATTGGTAAGACATCAGTCAAATTGGGAGCAATTAATTACAAATTCGTCTAGAAGTGAAGAGCTTGTCAAGGCAACCAATCGCGGACAAAAGCGCGAGAATTAGCAGAGTCTGACTGAGTCTCAATGAAGGAACGAGATAATTCACGATGGTCGATATTTTGCTGTCTCCTAGGAATACTATCAAAATCTGTAGGATAGACATGCCTTGGTAAATTATCTTTTCGCAAAAGGAGTGAATAAAGGCTTTACCGGCATATATTCCTTGGATCAAAATGAAAAACTTGTCAAGGATAACCTGTCTGTTCTTGATATTGTCCACCATTTCATCGTGCGTTTGGTCCGAACTGTGGATAAGCGTTAAGTTTTTGGCTTCCTTCTGTTTTTCCATGATTCCCCTCAGCGCGGTGTTGTAAACGATATAAAACTGACCATTTTTCAGACCTAGATGCCTTTAGAGACAGCAGACAGAAGGCGAATTACTCTCAATATAACTGGTTGTCCTGAGCGGTACCGACTCAAAGACATCGTAGGGGTTATCTCGATAGTCGACCACATAATCTGGAGGAACCAGATCAGCTGGTTTCACTTCCATTAGAGCGCGTCCATCGGCAATGTTTTTTCTATTGAGGTCTCTGTTCTTCTTTTTTGGTTTTGAATGCGCAGTTTTCATTGCTTCAAGCTGAACGGTTTGAGGTCCTGCCTGCTGTCCGGTCGACGCGTGGCTGACGTTCTCTTTATCTTTCTTCGCGAACATCGAAGAGAGCAGGCTCTTTTTTTTGGGCTGCACGCTGGAGGTTGAGCCGCTGGTTCCTGGTCTCTCATTGGATGTTCCTGGCCGACCTTTATCAGTCGCACTGGAAGTTGGTCTGCCTGCTCTAAATGAGATTGGGTATTAAACATGAGAGGTCTGTGAATGGGAGGTCGAATTACCTCGATTCAGGTAGTGAAGTCATTGTTTGTAAGATACCTTTGTTCAAATAAATAACTGTTTAATTATTCAAATTTTTGATCTTTATCAGTTACCAGCAGCTCTAATATATCAACTAATACACGTTTTTAATAATTTAATGTACATGATGGAAAATTTCATTGATTCATCGCGCTTTACGAAAGGATTTTGCTTATTTAGAGCTCAAAGGGCCGAACTTTGTATGATTATTTGCTATAGATTCTATATAAAACAGTTCCAAAATCTTAATTGAGTGTTTTTGCTTCCCTCAAAAAAATAAATAAAAATTAACACTGGATGTACTCGACAACAGCGACTAATACTATCCACATCAGTAAAGCCCTTGCCGTGAAGGAGTTCTCCATTGCCGAGGAGATAAACCGAAGCAGCAGGAGTACCATGGAGGATGGTTGCTATTTTCTTTGGAAAACGCGGCTGATTTGAGTTTATTTTTTGATAAGGTCACTTTATCATCGACGATATCTTCAAAGATGGAGGAAAATCAATTCTTTTCGGAGTTTTCGATGGGCATGGAGGGAGAGACTGCGTGGACTACCTTATAAAAAATTTCCCAAAAGTAACTCTCCTGGTTTTGGGGCATAGTTAACCGAAATCTGGCTCAATAGGAATTTGAAACTCAATACGCAAAGTTCAAAAAAGACGCCAAAAGCGCCCTAGAAGCGACCTTTTTATTGGTATACTCCCAGCCTCTGCTTCCTGATTCAATAAATACCCGCTTATTCTCTAGCTTGACGATGCTTTGAAAGAGAATGTACCAACATCATTGGAGTCTGGAACGACCGCATGTGTCGGGTTAATTACCATGGAGTTAGGTAATAAAGTGCTCTAAGTTTGAGGAGGGCTAAAGGCTGTTGAATCATTAGGAAAGAGGATGCTTTACATGGCGAATGTAGGTGACACGCGAGCTGTTATAGGTCAAGGCAGTACATCAAAGAGAGTTTCTTATGATCACAAAGCAAGCGATCCAGCCGAAATTGAACGAGTGAAGTAACAAATAACTCTCTAATAGCGTGCGTGGTTGCTAATATAGAACATCTGATTAGAAAACTCGGCGGATGTGTGATGTTTGGCAGAGTAGAGGGGATGCTCGCAGTTTCGCGGGCATTCGGCGACCACATCCTTAAAGAGAAAGTAAAGTTCTTTTCCATACTCGAAATATACCTAATTTCTTCCGAAAAAGGGTGTTAGCGCAATGCCGCATATCGAAAAAGTAGAACTGAGACTCATAGACAAATATCTAGTCGTGGCTACTGATGGTCTATGGGACGTCTGCAGTGATCAGGTTCGTGTCTTCTTCTAATTCAGAGCTCAAACGCAATTATTTTTTAACCTTGATATAGGAGGCGATCGACATTGTGAAAATCAAGGATAGTACATTAGATATGGCCAAAGCGCTTATCACCTACTCGATGAGCAAATACACCCAAGATAATATAACAGCAATGGTTTTGAAACTGAATTAACAAACTCAATACAACAAAACCACGTGCATCCATTAATTCTTTTATCCACGAAATTATCCTCTCTCTCTGTGATGGATTTCTCGAAAAACCGATTTAAATTAGACTTCTTCATCAGTTATTCATGGATATGAGCGTTTATTGATATTTCTATTTGCACAAAAATGACACACAAAGCAATTACTTTTGAATAGTCATTATTTAAAGAAGCTTTTCATAAAGATTATCGATTTTCAAAGCTATCATCTTTGCTAAATTTATGAAACGCCTCAAATGTTGGGAAAAGTTGGGTTGATTTGAAAGCGGTTACATAATTTTAAACAACAAGGTAAATAATTTTAAAATAAAGCTAAGTAAAAACGTCATGAAATTTTCTACATTAAGTTTGAGGAAGAAATCAATGGAAAACTTTTAATGAACTAGTTTTTGCTGCTGTTTTCTGCGAGAGTGAGCTGCATGGATTTCTTTATCTTTTCGCCAATAGTAAAAATACATTTTTTCCACTTCAAAGCTTTTTTGAAGCAGTCAATGGCTTCTTTTATCCTCTTTTCCATTGCGAGTCCACGTCCGAGCCAATAAAGCAGATGGTGCCCCAAATAATGATACTCTTCTTCCAGATCGTCGATAACTTGTAAAATTGCGTCTAATTTCTCAACAGCCAAGGCTGAATTGCCGATCAAGCAGTAACTGCTTACGCTCAGCAGCAATCCGCTCACGAATTCAACGAGAAACTCTCCTTTCATCAATGCGCCCTCCTTCTGGACCTGTTCCAAGTGACTTTTGACGAAATCGACAAGTTCCAGGAGATTTTGATCAGGGAGCTTTGGGAGGTACTTGAGGAAGTACCATAGCTCATAAGTAAACAAGGCGATTGATTTGCGGCGCAAGAATTTTTCGGTTAGTTTCGAAAACTCTTCTTCGTTCTTAGTTTTTACATTAGAGAATTTTCTGTGGACTACCAGAGCAGTAACAAGCCAATATCGACACTCGGCTTCGTTTTTCAGCTCAAGGCAGCATGCGGCGATTTTTAAAATATTATGGACGGAGTGCGGAAAGACTATATAATTATCTTGCAACTGGATTGGCAGAGGGTGATATTCTATTGTTGCTGAAGACGAGGACTTTAACTTCAATGACGCCAAAGTTTTCGCGAATTCTTGCTCAAAAACTCCAAGCATTTCCTTAGAAATGGAGTATGATGCGACGCTCTCTAAAATCTTCTTGGCTTTACTCCAATCCTTGCAAAGGAAGTAGAACCATCCGATTTCATAGTCAAGGTAGAATGGGTGAAGGGTGTAAGGCTTACACATGCTAATCGCCAATTTCAGTGTCACTTTCACGTCTTCTGGCTGTGAAATGTATATTACATTAGAGAAATAAGCGAAGATAAGCGAGGTTTACCTGACAGAATTTCCATGAGACCACGGCGCCTAACCACAGGAAATACGGTATACAAGGGTAATCCTTCAGTGCGAGCTCTACCACTTTACAAGCGTGCAGGATCTCTGAGCCGAATTCAAGGTGATAAACGCACAGCAAGAGCGCGGCATGCGCAGACCTCACGGTTTTGTTTCTCCAACAAGCCTGAAGTTTCTTGATGCCGATGGTGCGATTAGGAGAAAAACCGATAATTCGCATAACTCTGAGCAGGCTTTGAGGGAACAGCGAGAAAACAAGGTTAAAAAGTCCAACTCCAAAGAGAATGCGATTGCGGATCTGAGGCTCGATTGTATCATGTAGTTTTTTATTCTCAAGCAAGATGTCCAGCTTTTTGAAGATAGACCACGACTCTGAGATGCAGAGAAGCCCTTGGAGTTTGTTTCCAAGGATAGCATTCATAACAGATTTCATCAGGTTGCACTCGGCTCGAACGACCTCATGACTCAAAAACTCATTGATATTTTTCTTCAAAGGCGTCGGCTGCTGATGTAGCCTCGTGCTAAACTCGTTTACTTTCTGCAGGATCGCCTCGGTTTCTTTCCTGCCTCCAGTCAATCCGAGCAGTAATAGGTCGCATTCTATGGCTGAGAGGCGATACTTGTAGTCTTTTTCTGAAAGCGCCATGTACATGTCATGCGCTTCCTTTATTCTGAATTCATGCATAAGTTGCAGTGCGATCTCAGGAGACGCCGGCGCTGTGATGAACGAAGTAGCTTTAGGCTTCTCTAAGCGCGCTTTCACAACAGAGACGAGTCTCGCGAGCATGCTTCTCCTCAATCCGAGCTTTTTCTGGCCGTAAGGGTCATGTAGTGTCGGCATAATTGTATTTATTTGCTGTGGAGCAGTTTCTAAAATCACGTTTAAATTATCAGTGTTTTCCTCCATTACGACTGGTAGATCTCTGCTATTTGCGCTGATCCCCTCCCGTCTCAAAGATTTGATACTCTCCATCGGCGAGATCCTTGAAGCGATGTGAGGTCCGAAGGCGTTCATGGCTAATTTCTTTGAAAATCCCTTCTCAAAGGGATATTTTGACTCCGTGAAACTACCAAAACTGCTAAAGTTCGAGACTTGCGAACTCCTATCTATCGCGAAATCGTCGCTGTCGAGCTGGTCTATCTCTATAGAGACGTCTGAGCATACGGTTTGATTCCTAAGGGCTTTGTCTCCCTTAAAAGGCAGTCTGCCACTTTCAATAGTCGCATCCTCAAACGAACGTGATAACGCTCGAACTATCTTTATATCGTCGCCGCCCTCGTTTTGATTGGCTAACTTATCAGTGACTTTACGATCAAACTTTAGATTTGTCCGAGAGGTGTAGTTTTCTCCGGTCTTACGCACTGTGCACTGCAAATCTTCTGGGCTCGTGTCTATTCTTGCCTTAGGAGAGGTTTGGCTGCAGACTTTCTTCGTGAATCTGCCTCGAGGTTCAAAATATGACTCCCAACGCAGGAAAGATAGGCTCGTCATAGTTTTCGCTTTGAGATCAGCCATCTTCATCTCGGAGATCGGAATGACAGAGCTGCGGTTACCTTCGGTGACTGTCACTTCGATTTTTTCTGGATTATGGGGCACGATATCGCTCGAAAAGTGATGGATATTTTTCGAAAACTCATGGAAGGAGATCATTTTGCGGTCGCTGATTGGCACATTAATCTCAATATCTCCCTTGGCTTTAATCTCGTTCCTGTACTTAGCCATCGCAGCAACGAACGAGATGTCTTCTGTCAGCTTCTCCATGTCAGGGATGTCAGCATCCTCTCTCTTAGTCTGCATTTGAGTCGTTGTTATTTCATTATTCAGATACTTCGTCAACCCGCTTTCAAGGTTAATCGTCATAGAAATCATACTCGGACTTTCGATTGCCCCTTTTTTCATATTAGATGGCTCCCCATAGGTACTCTGGGAGAATTTTGATAAGTAAGCCAATAGCTGCTGCTTCTGGGGTTCAGTTTCCATGGTTATCCAGACTGATTTCTTGTCTTCGAAGACGATGTTAATGCAAAGGCGATTTTCCTTGTTCGCTGCGCGAGTGTCTGACCTGATTTTTGTGTTTCGAAGAGATTTTATTTTTTTAGGCTTTTTGCTGTTCTTGGACTTGTACATTAAGATCTGGTCGCCTTGGATCGTGTACCATCTCCGAATGGTAAAGCCAAAAGTTTTACCTTTCTTAAGAAGAAGACGCTTTTGAGAGTGAAAAGTATTGTCGATTGATGCAGTAGAGTGGATTTGGTTCGAAGAATATGCATTGAGGGGTTTGTCAATCAATTCTTCAAGTTTTTCGAGAACGTTGGTATTCATAGTGAATGATGAGGGCCCTGGATTAACTGTGGCTGTGGGCTGTTTTCAGAAATTTATTTATCCGACTCTTGCTGTTATTTTATTTATTGATGAAAGTTAACGGCGTATTTATCACATCAAAGTGCCCCAGTTGTGAAGGAAATTAAACAGGCTTTTTATCTATTACTTAGACTTCTAATAAATAGAGCCTGAGTAGACCAGAGACCTCAAATTTTACCCTACAATAGCCAATTTTAATGTATGAATCAGAAAGCATTGCTGCCCACTACAAAAACAAATATAATTGTTCTCTTGCAACTTATCTTTTCAAGATTCTCATCCAAAGACATAGTAACGCTCACTCATCTAACGAAGTCATTGGGGAGGCTTTCTTGCTTTAGTATAATAGATATGTAATGATGAAAGGCTTTCTTTACAGGCTAGCAGTGCGGCTTTCTTCCATGATAATATATTATGCAATTCAATTTATTATTTCTATCCCTCACGAAATCTGAAAAGAATGAAACTCATGGCCTTATACTGGGTATTATTGACTTCTTTCGAACTAAAAATCCTCTCTTCTTCAATAAATTGCGGAATCTGATTTTCTAATTCATTGTTTCCTATAACTGCCTCTCACTTCACAGATCAAATCATGAATACAAGACACTCTCTCATTATCTGTCCTCCTTCTCGCCTCCAATTCTCATTCAAATTTCAAATAAAAATTTCAAATTTCCAAAATCAGCTGCCTTTTCAAAAAATCAACATTCTCATCTGCTTCGGTATGTGTTCCTCTTATTGGTGAAAGCAACAACGCATAAGCTTTGGCCTCAATTCGTTTTAAATATTGATATAGTGTGTATGGCGTTTTCTTGAAATTTAAAGTTTTCAAATTATTAAAACACTTCAACAGATATCGGATCGCCTTGCAGTTAGGACCATGTTTGAATCACCTTCTAACTTCCGATGGGTTCTTGATTCAAACTCATCGCAGGACCGCAATTTCACCTCTCAAGACAATCTGAGATCATTTTTATCATCTCCTTCTGTTAGGAAGTAACCATTTTCGAAAATAATTATCCTTATCTCATTCCACCTCCTCCACCCACAGCGTCACCACGAATGGACCTAAAACCATTACTTGCAAAAGAATCGAAAAAACCGTAAAACTACCAGAGCACTCGCAAAGCGCAACCGGTAAGACTCCATCATTGAATCCCGAGCATCTTAAGCTGATCTCTGTTTCGAAAAGCTTTCCATCCTCAGGCGATTCGTGTTGAAAAGGTCTCGAAAAAATCGTTTCATCTCGATGAAGCGCCAGTCGCAACGAAAAAACCAACGAAATTGACAAAAAGAGACGGGATTTCCATAACAATTCAAACTCTTGAGAACGCACACACCAAATTTATCCCTACCAGCGTGAAAAGTTATAAATCGCCTACAAATCGACCAAGCCAGCCTTCCGTGAGGTCTCCAGTGCAATTGTCATCTGAGCAAAGAGGAAGTACTCCAATGAACGGTCAAAGTCGGCAGGTTCGTCGAACAGTAAACAACCAGGACAATGGCAAAAAGAATTCGAGCATGATTCTGACCAGCGGGTTATCACCTAAGAATCTACATTCAAAATCATCTGCGAATCTCAAGAGTATTTATATTTTGTGGGTTGCTGATAGTAATGGGATGTGTTTAGGAGATGAGAGCAGAGAGAAAAAACCACGAGGCACTGCAAAATCGCATGTAAATATCAACGTGGACGAGCTAGTGAAAAATAACGCGCAGAAAATGCTCGAAGAGCTCAAGAGAGAGCGCGAAAAGGAGGAAATTCTCAAAAAAGCCGAGCAAGAAAAGCAGCAGAAGCTCAAGCTGGACAGTAGACGGATTCGAATCAATAATCTGCGACAGTTCGGACTACCTAACCAGCAGAAAGCGCAGAAAAACTATCCATGGGGAGTGGACCAGCGACGGCTCATGACAAGTCCAAAAAGCTTGAGCCAAGAGCGGCCATCACGGGAAAAGTCTCAAATCATGCGAAGGTAGCTATTAGTTGTGAAGCAAGCATCTAAAAGCGTCTTAGTAGGTTAACTGAGGATGAGAGACGGAGCAATTTGGGCTTGGATAAGTTCAATAACGACATATTGGATAAACTCATTCAAAGTAATATTTCACTGAGAATCTGATTTGCTGAGCGGATAATTTAGAGCAGAGAGAGGCCAACCAGTCTCATGACCACGAGCTTCACGGGGAGAAGCATTCGAGGTGCGAAAGAGGGTCTTCGCCAAACGATCAGATCAGAGATCAAGATATCAAGAATTTCATTCGAAATAAACGCAAAAAAATTGTCGCGGAGCAGATGCTCAGTAAACTCGTGAAAAAAGACAGCGAAAAACGAATTCAAGAAAACCTCGAAAAATTAAATCACGAGGCTAGAGAGCGACTGAGTCTCTCGAGGAGCCCGAAGCAGACTAAAAAGAAGAAGAAAAAATTGAATTCTTCAGCTGATTTTTTCGCGAGAAAAAGCGCGAATCAAGCCTCTCGGCAAAATATTAACCTTCCTCACTATTTCGGGAGAATGAACGGAAGAAAGTCCTCATCTAGTCCTGAATGCGAACAGGAAGAAGGGGCTCCGTCATCGCAGCACTCGTTCAATCTCAATGCGGCTGAAGAGGATAACTATTCTTTCCTATACAATGAATTCAGGCAGATATTGAGCAGTAAACATCGAAACCATGGCTCGTATATGGACCATAACGCCAGCAGCACGTCGATCTCGGGCGACCACGCGATGTCGCATGCTGTAGACAAGCGCGAGTTACTGCAAAAGAGGTACGAGGACCTTGCGTCTCATTTTGAAAATATAAAGAACGCGAATGAGAGACATCACCAAGTTGATGAGAAAACGAAGAAATTGCATAATACTTCCTCGACTTCCCAAGGAAATCTCAAAAGAAAGGATCAACAATTTAATTTACAGGGGTCAAAAGGCCATCATCAAGAGATCTACGGCTCTGATCTAGAAATCTATTCTCAATCGAAGAAGGATCGAAGCAGAGATCTGAAGGTGAATGAGATTCTCGGTGCGATGTCATATAAAAGCAGTCATGGAGAAGAGAGAGCTGTAAGCCATATTCGAGATCAACAAGAGGAAGAGTATGACTATGGGCACCGTGAGACTGAAGAATACGCGGAAGTTATGGAAGCAGCTGCGGTGTTTATACAGAAAAATTTCCGAGGCTACCTGACACGTAAACTTCTGAGGGATTATTTCGAGAAGCTCTGCAGCGATAATCAGAGCGATAGTCAAATGGAATACGCAAGGAAGCAGGAGAGGTACGAGGAATCCGATCTGAGGTCGGATAGTCTGGTGGAAGATCACAGCAGCCAGAGCTACAAAGAATCTGGACAGTCAAAACCAGCTTATAATCACAGGGAGCATATATATGAAGCTGAGAACCAAGATTCATATGTGCATCATGAGGAAGCAGAAGGAGGCTCTCAGTTATCTGGAATTGAAGGAGGAGCACAAGACCCAGAGAGACATGCGCATTTGATCGAGAAGATACTTGCTCAAGCTCGTTTGCAGCAAGAGAAAGAGGACAATTATGGGGTTGGTCACGCAATGGAGGCAAATTACAAAGCAGCGATCGCGGAAGCGCAAAATTATAGATATGGAGAAACCGGCTCGGGATATGAAGACTCAGACCCTGATTGTTACATTGACCCACAAACGCTTAGTCTTCTAGAGTTGATTGAGCGACAGAAAGACCAGATGCAGGCTGCAAAAAAGCGATTTCTGGAGGAAGATGCAGCAGAAAAAGAGCTATTGCAGAGATACGCTAAGAAGCCCAAGGACGATATGAAGGATCAAAGAAAATCAACGTCGAATGAAATTTCCAGCGCTAGTTCTAAACGCGCAAGAGAAGACCAGAATACCGTTCCGAAAGAGAGCGGTGCGCTCGAGCATTCACGTCAAGAGGGAAAAAATAAAGTGGCTAATGGAGAGCATGGGAAAAAACCCCGAGTCCATGCGAATGAGAAGTTAGCTGTGGAGAATCGTAATAAAAAGGTGAATGAGCAGCCTCGAGCAGCATTGCAGCAAGTTCTATCTAATAATGTAAAAAAAGAATTCCAGTTCCAAAAGCAGCAGCAGTTGAAAGGGTCACAGAATATGGAATCTATAGGACGTAATTCAACGAGCTTCAATCAAGAGTCCGGGCATTCAAATTTGAACGCATACTCTGATGAAAACAGAGGGTTCGTGCGTAGCACGACGACTGATGGAGGAAAAAAAGGACAACTAGGCAGTTCGAAAGAAAACCAGAGCTATCAAAGTGAAAGTCCAGAGGAATCCAAGAGACGAAGGAATCCGCCAGCCGGGTACCTTCAAGGGGCAGAAGACACTGAAAAAGCTGTTCTTCAACCGATGAAAGAAGGCCAATTCATTGGATTCATGTTGAATGACCCTGCTCGAATGTTGGAGGAGAAAAAAATCATAATTTCTGCCCTTGAAAGCGAGAGGTCCCATGAAGGGATCCTTGGCGAAGACGCCAATGACCAAGTCAAGCATTACAACTCTCTGGATAGGCAGTTCTCAACAACAAGCAACATAATGAATGAAATCTCGCCAATTGGAAAAATCATCCAAAACTCCCCAGCTTATGAAGGAAGCTCAGGGAAGAAAGAACGAAAATACCAAGGGAAAATCTCTCAACAACAAAAAGCTTCGGTTATTTCCTACGGCATAGAAAATGAAGAATATTCAGCGTATTCGATCTCTAAAAGAGCTAAATCCAAGAGCAATCCAGAATCTCTGAGAGAAACGCAAAGTGCTATTAAGGAGCTCTTTGGAAGTCCAAGCCAAAACGCTAACGATCAGAAATTCGAGTTTGAGTACCAGCATCGGCGACAGAAGAGCGAGTCGGACTTGATGCGGGACAACCTCATTGAAGAATTAAAGAGAATGGAACAATTTACACCTCAGGAACTCAGCGTTCAGCAGAATACATATGAAAACGAAGGCTTGACTCAACAAGGCAAAAATACTGAACCTTTAGAAAAATCGAAAGCCGCAGAAGCCAAGAAGGAGGACTACAGCAGCCGGGGACCGCTAACGTTTGAGGAAAGCACTGATAAAATGGAAGAAGGAATGAAACAGTGGTTAGAAGGGAATTTAACGAATTTGGAATCGGACCACGAGGAAGAGGAGTCCAAGCAGCTGGAAAGCAAGAAGCAAACTCAGGATTCTCAACCGAAAAAGGAAATAAATGCTCCAAAGACTACGCCAAATGAGAAAGCATCTGCTAACCAACAAGCCAAAGAAGTAACAACTCCCATTGTGTATTGATATATAACTGGTTTTTTGTAGGGAGTAAATAAGGGCAATGAGGTCCAAGACATCAAATGGGACGAAATCATTAACCAAATCGCGCTCTTAAGACAGACTGAAGGCGGTTCTATGACATCCACGGCAGCGCTGAATATGATCGACTTGTTGCAGCAGAAGCTGGAGGCTAACAGAAAACTCCTTGAGAAAAGCGTTAATATTGATCCAAGCGCTCAGAAAATCAGCTCAAGCGTAAAGCAGCCGCCAAATACCGAAGTTTTCCCGTCTCCAATGCTCGTGCTCTCACCAAGAGACAAATCGAAAAAACTAAACCCCGTTTCTCCGAGAATTCAGCCCAAGAATTTATTAGAAAAATTCGATTCTCTAAATGGTAAAGGATCACACCTAACCCACCTTGAATAAATCATTTGTGTGTTAGCTGGAGAGTTGAAAAGTCCCACAAATCGAGAGAAACTAGTCGAGTCAAAGGACAAAAAATCGGCTGGACTGCCATGGAAGAAAGGAAAGAATCTCATGATAGATACCGAAATGATCGAGTCGGAGGCTTCTCCAACGCATTTCAAGAACGGCCCGACGTCCACTCTAACTGAAGAGAGGAGCCTGCAAGGCATTTTGCTTGATTTGAGCCAAATGAGGCGGACTTTAGGCTCAGAGCAACTGGTCAAAGAGAAGCTGAATTCACCAGGGTATTTTTCGCTTTTGACTTCAAATGAATTGAAATACAATGAATAAATAGCCTTGAGAGTTTAACCGATGGAAACGAGGGCGACATTGAATCTCCCACTGCTGAGGAAAAGGCGAGCATCAGCATTTTCGACCAGGACCCTTTTAAACTCTTCACTGAGCGGAAGCTTAAAGAGTTATTGAAGCAGGACAACATGGAAAAAGTCATCAAAATGCGCGAGCAGGTGCTTGATTACCGCCATAAATCGCAGATTGACAAACTGAACCGAGAGCTCCAGAACAACCGGGTATCGCCTCGAACCTTTCAAAATAAACGCTCAGAGATTGAGAAATGGATCACTCAAGAAAAAGAGCAGATTCAGATAAGCAAACACGCTCTGGAGAAAGGAATGTCCTATTACAATGACACACTCAAAAGAGTATTTTAAATGATTTTGTTATATTAATTTAATGCGTGCTTTTGTGCAGACTCAAAGAGATCTTCTCTTCATGCAACGCCTGGCGAGTCCGAAGGAAGAACACAAGATCAGTATCGCTGATTTCAATGTGCAAAGCTCGTTCTCAGATGATGACGCTCATCAAAAGAGTACGCAGGGAGCGAAAAAAGAGGGAGCTATGATGCCCGAATTAGATAGCGAGGTGCTTATTTTCTCCGGCCGAGACAAGTTTTCAAGGAGAAAGACTCTTTCTCCTAACGGCTCGAAAAACATTAAAATCGTTGATGATTTGGAGTTGGACGACTATTTAACAAGGGAAAAGCCAAACAAAAAGACAGATACGAGCAGCGATACGTTATTCTCTCCTCGAAGAGATAATTTCGAAGATTCTATCAAAGAGCAAGCAGAGCACTCTGCGAGATTCAAAGAAAGCCCTAGACTTGGCTCTCCGAAAGACAGCTTCCAAAAGATCATAGCTAGTCAGGCGGGGAAGCAAACTAAACCAGATAAAATTACATTTGAAATCGCCCAAGCAGAAGCAAGTGAGGCGGCAGCCTTGAAAAAAGGAGAAAACGAGCAGGCGCCGCATAATTCCCACGAGAATCTGTAAGCAAGTTTGTGATTTCTTTGGTTTCTGATGAAGATTATTAGAGAGGAGGTTGAGCGAAAAGAGGATTATGAAAGACAATATGAAAACTTCTTGAAGGTGTTGGCTGATTTTAATAACTCGAAACCTCTCAAGGAAGGGCTTGACGACGATCTCGGTAGTCCGCATTCAAGTAGATCATTTTTCTTTCTGCATTTGATTAATACGAACAATAGAAGGGTATTTAAGCTCGCTAAGAGATGAGCCAGCTCCAAGAGACACAAACGCCCCTGTCCCTGGAGAATCGATCTTTGAAACTCAGTTTATTAAAGAGGCTCCTGAGGAAACGCTAAAGAAAAATGAAAATCTGCCGGGTAATCAGGGCAATGAAGCTGAGATCCATAATATCGTTTCTCGAACGCTTGATTGGTGCATTCAGCAGATTGAGAGAGGTAATTGGATGCAGCTATATTGTCCTTTACTTATTATTCATAATTCAATAGAGGAAAACTTAAGACATGAGTTTGTCCGACCAGAGAATCCTGGAATCGATCCCGAGATTATTGAGAAACACAACAAAGAAGCTATCCATGTTAAAAATTTTATTGAAACCCAAGAGACCTCGAAACAATCATCCTCTGCCCAAAACAATTCAGTCAAGCAAGAAAACCTAATCAAGATGGAAAAAATCGAATCGCTTGAACCTTGTAATGATATTTTTCTATATAACAAAGGAATATTTACTCTACACTTAATAGCTCCAATCCAAAACGAAATCGGAATTCCAACAAGCATCGCTGCTGTGAAAGATTACCTTGACTTTTTAGGAGAGCTCATTAAAAGTAAAAAACGAGCTAATCTGTTGGTCTAATACTCGAATTTCTTTTGAATAGCTCATTTTAGACAAGAATTCTTGACAAATATAAACATTCCTACCAGTCTGTCTCCTGAGGAAAAACTCGCAGCGCTCCATGGCTACGATATGAGTCTCCTTGAAGGTCAACCCTCAATTGCTCAAATTCAAGACGCTCAGGCTGTCCTGAGCATCAAAATCTATCTCACTGCAGAGGAAAAGATTCGGGTAACTTCTTTATTATAGAAACGTCGCTTAAATTCATCATCAATAGGAGCTGCTCCCAGACAGAACGGATTTCATCTCTGACCTAGAAATAATCCATAATAAAGCCCTATTTGACTGCTTAAACGAAGCGTTGGATTATTACAGGCCTTATTCAATTTATGGTGCTCCTTATCCATGGAAACCGAGCCCGGCAGCGATTGCTCGAAAGGTCGCAGATGGTGATATTGACGATGTATTGGAAAAATCGAAGGAAAAAGTCATCCTTTGGGCCTCGTTCAGAGCGGGATATATGGGAAGCGGAGCATTGCTTGAGAGCGACTCAGCGGAGAAAAAGGAAGAGATTTTGACCCAAATTAAGGAAGAGAGACTCTCTAAGGCGTTGGCTTATGAGGTAGTATTGCATGATGAATTTATCAAACTAAGCAAATGCTTTAGGTATATGAAAGAGAGGAAGAATGGATAAACTACGATGATCAGCGCACAGAGCTGGAAATTGAAATTGCGGATTTATTGTTCGAGCGACTTACTTTGGAAACAGCTGAGTTGCTTTACAATTTCAGTCAAAAGAAAAATCCAGAAACTCAAATCTAAAAAATTCAATGGACTATTATTTATTAATGGGCTTTGGCCTTTATCTCGCTCGTATCTGAAAAATAATTTTTCCTTTGTATATTAGGATCATATGTTTGTATTGCTTTTCGTTTTCTGAAGCAAATTCGGGTTGTGTATATGTTCTTTAACTGGCAGTTGTAATTAAATGCCCCTGATAACTTAAATAAACTCATTGATGCCACTCAAAGAATTAACAGCTTATTTTCCAAGAATACTTTGAAGGCAA
>ENA-UOUE01001061-UOUE01001061.1-compost-metagenome-genome-assembly--contig:-NODE-1061-length-19278-cov-6.629446_pt1 | contig 19278 bp, 11 predicted proteins | sample MGYA00238146_ERZ747223 | MGnify/ENA primary metagenome ERZ747223 (study PRJEB28781, sample SAMN06268865) | compost metagenome | isolation source: single cell | place: USA: California, Emeryville, Joint...
AAATATGCAACAAATAGAGCAAAAGTACTTTTTTTGGTGAGAATGCTGAAATGGAATTGAGAGAATTTGAAGCTTATCCTTTGCTCCTCAAAGATCCGACTGAATGCGGAACTTATTTGACTTGCAGAGTACCAAGAGAGACAGATTTACTTAATGAAGCTGTGAAAAATATAACAATTCGACTCGAATGGACAAAAACTTAGGAATTCAGCTATTTCGAAGGAGAAACTATTGTATCCTCTTAAATTATAGATGGCAACTAGAGTGAGTAGGAGATGGCTTGCAGAAAAATCAGAAATTTTCTAGATTTGTGCAAAGATCACATACCTGAAATTCTTGATGATTAATGACATTCTTGATCTACCTTCCACTTTGCATTGGAATGAGATAGAAAGTCCTAATGAGTCAACTGCTCATTGCGCTCGTGGAAAATTGGTCAAAATGAGAAAGCTTATGATGAAATATCATGACAATCCCGATGTTAGAATATTTCAACTTCTTTGGCGGAATGTAGAAGCTGAGGATTTGCTGTCAGATCGACTGCCTTCAAGCGAAAATATATATATAATATGATGTTATATTCGTGCATTTTAACTATCAAAGTGCTCCTTAAAATCGAATGTCAGAATCTATAAGTCAGATATGATCTTATAGTTACAAAATTCCAGAAATATGCAAATTAAAATCAGACAAGTGTCTGATACAGGAGCAAGCACCACAGCTGAAATTGACTAGGCACATAGATCAAAGCTGTTTGATCTTAAATTTGGGGGCGTGAATGGGTTATACCTCCCGTAAAGTCATTGATAAGACTTATTGCGTTGAGTTTTATTCGTTTCAAAATTACAGATTTGAAATGTAACGCAGACTCACCTGTAGTGAGATATATGAATTAAATATAATTGAGACACTCATCCACCAGAATACCATTTTTGCAAGTAGCAAAACTTTTGATTAGGTAAGCCCAGAGTAATTAGAGGTGTTTGCTTCATCCACACTTCAAAGGTACGATTGATTCAAAATTTTGGAGTTATATGTACAATTACGAACGGAAACAAAGGAAGCATCAGAACTTATTCTTCTATTCAATAAAAAGATAAGTTTTGATTAATCTTCAGCTGATTTACGTCGAACCGGAGTATCTGTGTTTATTTTTTAATTTTTTTTAGCTTTTTCGAAGATATATGATACAAGTAAAGGCAAAAAACATTACCAGCATCCATTTGTCTGCCTACTCTACAAAAAGAGTCAATTTGGCTTCATAAAATACTATACATACATCAGAGCGTTTTAAAATTTGAAGCCTATTCTGTTTTCATCTTATCATTGGAAACTGATTTGCTCGTAACAATTTCTTCTTCCTTTCTTTCTCCTCGATGAGTCAGTCCAGTGTTCTTACTCATTAATTCTCCACTCATTTTCACCAGATTAGACGCTGAAGATGAAGGGAGCTCGGTCTCTGCGCTCGCATTCGTTAAACTAATCACCGCCAGTTCATTTATCGTAGGATTCCAATTCTTCGGCTTTTTGACCTGAGGCTCTGCGTCGGTCTCTTCAAGATTCGAATCGTAAACTGTCAATGGGAGAACCAATCGCGGTTGATCACCAAAGTAGCTCCAACTTCCCATTTCCAAGAAGATCTCAATGAAATATTGCGAGTCAATAAACTCTCCTATCATCGTACTCTCTAGCGTCTGATCTCCTTTATTTTTTGAAAGCAGTGAGCCCGATCTTCCAGCTGATCGAGGAATTTTCGCTTCGATAGCAAGAGCATTTTTTCCTTTTACAGCTTGATTCTGTCCTATTCCTCGATATTGCAATGCTGATATAATAAACCTGAAATTTTTCTGTTTCTGAGTTTGGGATTTGATGCGAAGATGCTGACAAATTTGCAGATTTACCCGGTTGATTGCCACATTGCAATCCAAATTATTGATTTCCACTGTTCCTTTCACTGTTTCACCGGGCCTATAGGAACTTTTCTCAAGAAGACAGCTTATAAACACAGCTCCTCTGCTAAAACACCAACACGTATGAATAGGAAAAGCCATCATTTGACTGCAACTAATAGTTGAACCGGCTTTCGGGTCCACGATTACTAAAGGGATTCTGTGAAATAAGTTTGAAACTTGTTTGTTGTTGCTTTTCAGACAGGCTTTTATAGAGTAGCTGACTTGTGCCTCGTACATGTTGCTTTCATTTTTCCCTCCTTTTTGATAAAAGGTGTTAGGTATCGCCTGTGGCAGCAAGAAGGTAAAAGGGAATATGTATTGGCTTGGGGGGATTTCTTCTTTGTCTTTCCAATTATGAACGATATTCTTCGTTTTGATTATAGTTCTGGTTGCACGATGATAGACAGGGGTAATTTCGCGTCTAGTGACTCCATCTACTGTTTTCGTTTGCTCTTCTCTTTCCTGGAACCATGCAGACTCGATGCCTTTGCATTTTAGAATTAATTCGTTTCCAGGAAAGGCTTTCGTGAGGTTGAGATAGATGTCGCCGTATACTTGCTGGCCTGGTTGGTAGCATGATCTTGTGAGCTTAATGTAGATTTGCCCGTATTGAGAGAGCGGGTTGGCCTGATCGGATTGGTCTTGACCCATATTGGAATAAAAGAAAAAATCTTTTAAATCGCTTTCAAGAGTTAAGTATAAAGAAAATGATATGAAGACGAAAACTTGCCTATCCCAAGAAATTCATGTATTTTGCTAATCCTCGGAAGAAGAAGCAGTCAGACTTTCTGAGTGATCGAGCAACCTTAACACACGTAGATCAGCATATTTAATAAAAATGCGGAGAATATGGAAGCGAGTCTGGGGACAAAATGTTTAGGAGAATACTTATTTGATTGGTCCTCATTCCTTCTGGAGCATTAGACCCATTTCTATTTGATATTTCTATTGCTATGATGATATTGAAAAGGTTCATTCTGGATTCCACTATGGTATGAGACTCGTAACAGACACATCCGCGAAAATTAATTTAACTATTATTGGTAATGAAGAAGTTTATCAGCCCTTCCAAATGGACAACAAACACTAGACAAGAAGAAAGTCCACCTCAGCAGGTTCCCGAAAACGACGATTCCAACTCATCCTCGGGGAATAATATTGAATTGGACGAGGTGATTTGCTCCTATCTCAGCGATCATCTCGACTATTTCACAAAGACGCTTCGATTTCAGAGAGTAAAGCTTTCGGTCATCGAAAAGATGTTTTTGGAGCGTCAAAAAGAACTCAAGGAAAAATACAATGGCAGTGATGAATCCTTTAGAAACGACAAAGAATGCAAAGACATCATAATTAACTATGTCCAGCAAATCTCAATTCTTAAAAAACTCAACTCGTATATCATGGCGATGGTGCTAGACCTCTTTTCAGAAGGCCTTGGCGAGGAAGATGATTCTTCGCCAAAAAAATCACCACAACCTGAAGAACCAGCAAAAGCAGACCATAAAGATATATTCTTTCAAATTGGTATTGCAAAAGCGAGTGTAACAAGCATTTGCATGAGTCCTGATGGCAGCGCTGCAGTTATCGGCGATTCGGAAGGGACGTTATCTTATCTCTCTGTAAGCAGCAATACTATTGAACATAAGTTCACACTCGTGGGCAGACACAGTACCTCTATCCAAAAAATGTGTTTTTCTCGGAATTCGACCCTCATGCTCTCATGCTGTAGTGAAAGACTTAATCTCTGGAGGGTAGAGCCAGAAAAGCTGACAATTCTTCAAAAGATTGAAAGAACCAACGATACCGCAGTCTCGCCTGATCTGTTGACCTTTTGCTTAAACGATACTGGCTTGATACTGGCTGATAGAACCTTCTGGTTTTATGATCTATCTCGCTCACCAGGCAGCATCACGATTTCCTCCACACAATTAAGTGATGAGCTCGCTATTCAATCAATCGATCATGAAGGAAAACTCCTTTTGGGAGTTAATTCGAGCCGGTATCTAAGCATTTTAAAACTTAGAATCCAGGAAGACTCATCACAAAGCCCAACCACTTGTATGATAACTGAGCTAAAACGGGTGACAGCGTCCTCGAATCCCAGCGAAACAGTTTCTTGGGCTGAATTTGGATTGAACTCAAGGTTTATTTTTGGAAAGCTCACCTTTAGTGTAAAAATCTGGAAGGCTGAGAACCTACTGTGTATTCGAAGCATACGAATTCCGATGTTTAGTACAATCGCCTTAAGTAAGCAGAAGATGAAATTTTTCCAAATGATACAAAATCAAGGTCTACAAGTCAGATCTCTTCTCAACCCGCTCCGTTCCTGCCAATTGCTTTCGATCCGTGACATTCAAATGTTTTCGTTTGATGGCTCAAACAACTTCCTCTGTGTTTCTCAAGATAAACTACAATTACAAATTTGCCACTACTAACACTCATTGTTTTTTTTCCCACTTTGAATGACCACAACATATTACTTTAATATAATTACAATTTTTCTCATGAAAAATAGTCTTTAAGTGTAAGTTTTTCCATATCAAATCAAAGTTTGAGGAAAAACAGCTTTTTTGTTTATACTCCATGTTGAATGTCCAAAAAATACGAATAGCTTTTGAAATGAAATACTTATTTGCCTTACTGAATTGAGAAATGTGAAAAATTGACTCCATGTTTGAATTGACACTTCATTAGTATGAACTGGCTCAAGAAATTAAAAATTATATATATATACCAACTCGTTATTGATTATGCCTTCAATTTTCCTTCCCTTGATCATCGTACTTCTTTGCGGATTTGCTTCCGCTGACTTTCACATCTTCAACGAAAACCTCGCTTCAGATACCACCGTTGCCTATAATAACACTAATCTCCTGCGCTGCATCTCTCATCTTAGCCCTGGTGGTAAAGAACATCTAAATCTTTGGATCGACGCTCTAAAAGATGGATCTTATTCTCGCATCCAAATCGCCCTGGCAAACCTATCTGTCAACACCAGCAACGAAAAGCCAATCTCTGACGGCAGTATCTACAATTTCTACGCCGATCGCCACGAAAATGCAGGATATATCAAAGTCCTCAGAGATCGGTCCAGCACTTACAAAGTGATGGCTCTCTTAGAAGTTTATGACGCTCCTAGCCTTAACTTAACGAACAGAACAGTGATCTTTGAATCAAATCATTCGCTTATCCTCGATGAAATCAACTATTTTGGATATCAAGCGTTTAATCTCGGTGGCTGGTATGGAATCACCTTCATCAGAACAGAAGGCAGATCTCAAACGCCTATGCTTAATTTCTTCAGCAAAGAGGACATGGGCCCAGTTTTTGGCGAATTTCGACAGATAACCAATACCTCTCAAGATACCGAAATCTCCGTTGTCAAGATGACCAAAATGAGCAACGGATCGATTTATATCGTCTGGCAGGAGAAATTCTTCACGAGCAATGGTGATCAGCTTATTCGCTCTTCAAAAATATCTGCAAAAAGAGCTTATATGAAATCAGGCGGAATGGAATTTAGTGAGCCCATCGTAATATGGAGCAGCAATGCGAACACGTATTACGAACTTTTTGATGTTATTAGTACAGATGAACAAGTCGTAGTCATCGCTTCGCTGCAATTAAATGCCGCGCCAATGAATATCCAAGGATTTGTTGCGAGATTTGAGAAAAATAAGAGCGATGTCATGCTCATGACGAGAAAAGAGATGGTGAAAACACTTCGAATTCAGTTTGCTGATAGATACTTTGGAGGGATAATTATTGGGTTTTTGAGTTATTCAGAAGTGGATGCCTCATCAACACTTTATTATAAATTATTTGATGAGCAAGGCAATGTGAAAGTACTCAAAACGGTAGAAGAAACGAAGATAGCAACAGATCCCGTCAGGATTTCGGGAGCTTGGGCGAATGATAATGCGTACTATATCTCGTTTGGTGATAAGACTAGCTGCAATCAATACGTGGCTAAGCTGGTGGATAAAATTTCAAAGTCCGCCTGCTATGAAGAAGATTTTGGTGCACGGGATCACCCAGTTTTATATCTTTGCATTCTTCTTATATTCATCGTATTGTTGGCATAATTCTTTTTATTGATGCACTTTAATTTGTCGAAGAAACTTTGAGACTCGGTTTTTTCGTGATTTGAAGCATCTCTGTAAGTGAGAAATATTTGTTATATCCAATAGCTGATTCGTCCTAATTTCGAAGCGTTAAAAATTTTAGTCTGATACGTTTGATAGTAAGTTTTTTAAATGTTTTTGGCAAATGGTGAAAAGGTGAAATACTTTTCTTAAAATCCTTCGCAGCACCATGTAAGCGCTGTTGATATCATTTCTGAATAAGAAGATGAGAGTTTTATGCATTTTTCCCCCAAAATTGTGTTGTCCACTAAATAAATTACTGTCAAGCGTATGTTCTGCACATTTGAAAAACATTTCTGTGAGCAATGAGCAGATGTTTTTCTCTTCTTCTACACACATAAAATTAAGATTTGATTGAGTTAATTAATCATTAATTACCTTGGTTTTTTTTTTTTAACATCAGTTATATTTATCTGATAAAAGCTAATTACCAAAGAGAGCTTCTATGTCAGAATCCGCAGCGCATACTTTAACTAATGTGGATGCCTCCAGAAGACCTTCTGAAAGTCAAACACATCAAAACAGAAATTCACTAAAACAGTTCGTTGTCAAAACTGGTTCAAAAACTCTCGCTAAGTCAGTCGTAGAAATGAGCTCAGAAGAGTCTGAAGAAATCTCTGACGATGACCAGATGCAGGAACATCCTGAGCAGCTTCCTAAGACTATCGCTGAGGAAATGAAGGCTGTTGCCTCATCTTTCTATAAAAGCGACCCATATTTTGGTCATGAACCGATATCTTTTAAAGAACCAGAAGACGGCTGGAAGAGCATTTCCAAAGTGATTCTCACGCGATTCGCTCCAAAAAACAAAGTCTATGACTATGAAAAATTCCTGCCAGTACATGTGCAAAAGAGAATGGGTAAATCTCATAAAAAACACAAGCATAGCGAGGAGAAAGTTAAAAAATTTGTGAACTTTCTCGATCCCAAGGACCTGCTTACATCTGTGAAACATCTGAATGAAACCGTTATCAACAATAGTGAGGATCGGCCACTTAGGAGCTCATGGGAAAGAGAGCAGCTTAAATTTCGCAGGACTGAGGAACTGCGGCATGGACTAAACCAAAGAAGGAAAGACATTCTCTTAGCTGCTCTTAATCAGCCCTTTACGACCAATAAATTCAGAGAAGTGATGAATCAAGTGAACAGATTGAGTCAGTCGCCATCAAAATTAAACGACAGTGATGAGCTGAAAGACTATAATCACGTCATAAAAGCTCAAAAACGAATCATTGCAAATGCTGTTAAACCCAAAATAAAGGACAATGGGGAGAAAGTCGCCATCGTTGATGGATCGAAGAGGGAAAACGTGATTCCTGTTGATAGGGAATTAATTATCTTAGAAAATGAGGAGAATAATACTCATTATGAAGTCAAGGCCGAGCTGGCACAGGATTTCGATAAGCAAAATGTCCCACAGAGAAATATCAAAAGCGATGTTTCGATTGAATTCAGTGGAATGCTGGATGACATGTCCGAATTAATGGAACTACTGGAGTCTCCGTTTGGGAAACCTCAATCCAAATCGAGAGAGAATTGGTATTCATCGACCAGCAAACTCAAATTCGGAGCAGGTCAATCTTCGGTAGCAGATAGAAGTGGCATGTCCATGGAGCGAGTGAGAAACCAAAAACTGCCAAGATACCGACGAAAAAGCGATACTTCCCAGTTTTCAGGAGGAGAATGCAAGAAACTTACTGCTGTCAGCCATATTGTCCTGCCTACAGATATTAAAACGTTCTCAGTGACGAACGAAAGCCCAGAAAGAGCCGTTTCACGCAGCACATCGAGGCAAAAGTCCCGAAAAGAGAGAGGCACTAAAGCGAACCTGAACTTTGACGGAAAGGGGAGGGTAGAGCCTGTCAGTCCAACGAAGTTATTGGAAGAACCAGAAAATTACGAAGATGCATCTCCAACGAATCAGGCGAGTCCAAGCCACAAGTCAGAAGAAAGACAATCCACAAGAAAATCAGTTTCGACTGCGCCGAAAGTTGTCCGTGTGCTTTCAACGAATAATAAGCCAAGAGAATCACACTTTGTACCCATCTCGAAAAAAGAGTCGAGCAATTTCGCTAAGAAATGTGATGAGACGGGAAGCCCTCGTCGTCGGGCTGAGGGAGACGCTAGTCCTATATGGGGAAAAGAAAAGATCATTTTGGAAAGGAGAACCTCTGAGCCATTGATAAGCAAGAGTGAAAAGAAAAAAGAGCTGAAGGCTGCTTTAGATATCGTAAAGAAGCTCAATGGAAAAGCAAAACACACTTTGTTTAGAGACACATCAACTTCGGTGAGCTCTCAAAAATTCCCTACTCTCAGAAAAAATAGTAGCGGTGCTATCGCTCAGGACACAAAGCAGAAGACCAAAACAGGATTCGACCTAAACCGTCGGGCTAATTCAGTGGACATTAATAGAAAGTATTCTTTCGAGCACATGGGAATTGCGAGAGAAGAGAAACCAGTCCCTTATCTAACGCACCTACCTTTCAACAGACCAGCTCATTCGACAACTAAGGCTCCGTTTGAAAAATTCGAGGTTGGCGTGGGACCGAAGAAAGGCCCGTTTGATAAAGATTTCAAATACGAGAGAAGGTCGCAGAGTTCGGTGAAAATACGCAGAACAGGTTCAAATTTTTATATAAGAACCTAATATTGTTACAATACAGCTTATAAAATTTTTCAGAGTTAATCGAGTGTTTGTTTACACAAGCTAATTTTTAGCAATACATTCAAAGCTTTGCTACTCATAATAATAATGCTGCAGTTCAGTTGTAGGTCTAGTATAGTACGGGTAGAGTATGATATGTGAATCCTAATAAAAATAAGTTGAATTGGTTAGCAGTAGATCGAAATATTGAGAAATTAAACTTGAAATCAAAGATAAAGAGTTCTCTTGAGATCAATAGAGAGTCAAGTTATCTATTTTGGAGTTATTGGTTTGCTCAAATCTCGATCTATTTACTTTAAAACAACAGATTCCTCCGTTGGGATGATCACTATATGATGTAGCGTGAAATTTGAGAATTAAGCCAACAATATGATTTTGTGTTTCTGCGAAATCTTTCTTTCACTACGGCAACTTTTTTTCTGATAGTTTTCTTTGTTAGGGGATAAATGCTAACTGTAAATCACACAGACTTAAACCTCTAGTGAATCTGTGAAATGTATTTGATACTGAAAGAATTATTGAATACATGTTACCCCAAAAGCGCATAATTGATATCTCAAAGTAAAATAAAGCCTTAATGTGTAGATTTACTTCATATTCAATCATTTAGTAGCTCCTTCCAGCTCATTTGTTAAAATTTTAAAAAATTTCCTCTGTTTTATTTAAGCTTATTTCTGCGAAGGAATTTTTCAATTCGTTTTTCTCCCTTATCACTTCCTTCTTGCATCAGCTTCGTATATTTAGCAACCGCCATTTCTTTTGTAGCAGGATTGAATCGGTCATACTCTTCATCCAAATCGAGCTTGCACTCATTGTAAGTCTCAGGGTACACATCAGGTTTCACTTCTCCAAAGATTTTCACGTTCAACCATTCCATTGGGAAAAAGGCATTGATTAGCGCGATTCCGAGGATAATATAATCGAAAATAGACTCATGATCAAAGATGATATAATCAAAGACAAAAGAAGACACACCGAAGATTACCAGACTCCATTCCATTATTTCAATCATTTGGATTGCGATTTCACTGCCTAAAGCCTTTCCCACGGAGAAAGCCCTCAGATTGTTGTATTTATCGACCCAGTAGCAAAGCACAATGCTAACAAGAGTCCAAACCAACGCGATTGGGACTACCGGCGCATAGAACGCAGCTGAGAATGCGCTTTTTATCAGGGCTGAATAAGAAGTCGCAAAATCGAACTTTGGGTATTCGAATAACGCCATCGCTTCTTTTTGAGTGAGAAACGATTTGTCCCCTTGTCCCTTTGCTCTTGATCTTTTGCACTTGCCGATCCAATACCAAATATTTGCCAGATTGTAGAGAGGAGTATAAAACGCGTTCACTTGGAAAACCGATATAATCGACTCTATCATCCCACCAGTTCCCCAATAGTTCTTGGAGATCAAGGCAACAGCGAACGTAATGATCGAAGTGTTAAAGAACTGTGCCCATGCGAGTTTCGTGGCAACAGAAGTATAGTAATTCGTCCAATTAGGATGTTTTTCCCAGAAGGTTAACTTTCTAATAGCAAATTGAAGGACGTAGTTTATCATGACGATCACGAATGAAGTGAAATAGGAAATTGCTTGGACACTCAGCGAGCTTGTGCCGCTTGAACCGTTTCCTAGACTCGCAATCATGGCTCCTTTCGCCTGATACATTCCCAGGACACCTGCGAAGCAGAGAAGAAGAATACCCCCACAAATGAGATTCACATGACGTGTGTTTCGATTTCTTTCTTGCTGACTGACTCCTAAATTTTCCCAAAACACATCGGATGGCTCAGCAGCCTCTTGAATTTCGAGTAAATTGCCTCTCATTTGCATGTGAGGCTTTGATTTCAAATTCTGACGTTTTTGCCAGAATGGGAAATAACCTCTTTTCCAATAGTTTATAACATCCCAATACTGCTTTTGAGTATTGACAGTCACGTATGCAACACCAACAAAGGTATCTGCTTTCCCTTTCGCGAACTCTATTTGCATTTTCCTCAGGTCTTGTTTCAGTTTGCTTAAACTCGATTCCGCGGTTTCCAACTCCTGGTTGACTGGCTCTCCTTTCCGCTGTCTCTCTTTGAGTTTGGCCCTAGTTTGAACCAGAGCATCGATTTCTGTTTCAAGTTTCACTTTGTCCGCCACATCGAAGCAACAGACGACCTTTTGAACCTCCACTTTTTCATTCGGGAGAGCATTATGTTCGATAAACTCCCAGATCTCCTTTCTTATATCCGCACCAGGAATTTTGGGAATGTTCCTCACTTCGAAAGTATAATCTGAGATAGAAGTGTCTCTATCGTCACATGTCTTGGCAGTTAACCTTTGGCGATAGCGAAAGTATTGAAAGAAGCACAGGAGAACGACGTAGCAAATCAGATTGAGAACTTTCTGGGTTGAAACATAACCATGCATTTTCTCTTGCCACTCAGCAGAATCAGTATCCGTCCATTTCTTATTAGCCAAAGATAAGCCAGTTGCGGCGCCTAAAATGCAGTTGTTAGGGTCTGTTCGGTCAACAACGTCATCTGATTTGCAAAACTCTCCTCGGCTGTTAGTAATAAAGGCGTAGATCCCACTTATAGTGAGAAAGAAGAATAGCACACCGAAAACAAACAAGAGGAATTGAAAATACATTGGGTAGGCGGGTCCAAGGAAACTGAGATTTTCACGAGGAGTGCATAAAGGCACAGGTTGCAAGTCGACAGGACGACCGCTCATTTCGTCGACGTTGATGGGTTGGCCTTCTGGTTTTTTGACGGGAAGGCCAACGCTTGTAGCTTTGAGGTGATCTTCTGCCATATCCCAGTCAGGAGGGACTTTGCTTGGAATATAGACTTTGTTTTGGATCTTACCGCTCTGGGTAACAGAGTTGCGTAGTAGTTTTAAGCCAGATAATCTGAGATCATCGTCATCATTAGCGTCAAGAATTTTGTCAATCTCTTGGATGTTCAGATTGTCGAATCCACATTCAGCAGCCGCAGGTCCCTCTTGGGTGGAATTATGTATCCGAGTCGAGTTTAGAGGGTCTTCTGTTCTAATGGTGAGTTCTACTGATGTGTCATTAAATACTGGATATTTCACTCCTCCGCTCATTACGAAATTTAATGAGTTGTCTTTCAAGATTTAATTCTTATTAAGATGAACCCATTGAAAAGGTGATTCGTGACTCTCAAAACGCTAAATCTGTTCGATTCTCTCTCATAATCAAAATCATTTTTCAAATATGGCTCTGATTCTTAACCTTTCTGCAAAGGTTCCAATTAATTTCTGAGAGATTGAAGAACCAAAGATTCGAATTTCTATTAGATATATTCAAAATGATTAACACTGCTTTTCTTGCTGTTCTTGGGAAGAAAGACGATTCATCCCCTTCTCTCCTAATTGCCTTTTAGTTTTTCAAATGACTTTTCTAAGAATTGATTTCTGCAATTTTTACTTCAATCATTTCCCAAAAATTAAAAAGCTCCAGAGCCAGCCCTCAATCATCAATGAGAAGTTTAATAATGCATATACGCTCCAACAAATTGAAATTGGGTTTCGTTTGATCTCTATTGATAGATGATGCATGCATTTCTCACTAAATATAGAATGCGGCACTTACTCTCTCTCTCACTTTGCAAACTTTTCCAGGAGCAGTATGGGCAGATTCCTTAGTCTTCTTGTCAAATGCGCAAAACAGTAATAGCTTGTGGGGGTTTGGAGGAAAACCGTGCGATAGCAACATCAAAAATTTTGAATTTTAATAAGTATATTCAATTTTTGAATCAATTTAGACTTATGCATACAAGCAGCTAACTATCTAATACAAAAGTGCATATTTTTCGATGAGTTCAAAAGTACGGAACCTAAATTTGTTAATTACGCTTTCTTCGGGAAGGCGATCTCGAAATCACCACTCTCAACATCAATTTCTCCTTTATCCATTTCATTGAAATAAATCCAAGCCTTCACTATACGAGATTCTCCTTCTGCTTTCTCCTCGTCAATCAACTCAAACTCCACTTCCTCTCTGACGTACCAATAAGGATGGTTCTCAAGTCTGTCCATGAGTTTTAGCGTATTATTAGAAACTTCGTATATTTCGCCAGTGATGTTGACCTCTGGAGTCTTGCAAACGAATGGTACGGCTCTCTTCCTTCCTCCTCTAATGATGTACTCTCGAGCAGTCATTTTATACAAATCTACAGAGATGGCTTTGCCAATATAATCAGTATCCTCTTCCAGGAAGTAATGATTGCAGTATCCTTTCCTTAAAGTCCCATAGACAAAGATTTTATGGGTATCTGACTCTTCCTCTTTAGTAATTGGAGTATCGCTAAGTTTTTCCATAGTTGAATTTGTTAGAATCTGATCTCTGTTTGGTTTCCAAGTGTGTTTTTATTAATAGATTATAACTCTACAAAAGCTTATTAAAGTTAAGCCGGGAATCACGCCGAATTTAGAATTCAGGGATAATCGTTTTCCGTTCTATTAATTTCTGAGCGTATTTTCTTTACTTCCTGGATGAATTGTCCGTTATAAATTTAACTCGGAGAAATTTGTTTAAACAAGCAAGATTTGAAAGCAAACTGAACAAACGGAAAGCTTACAACATAAATGGATGCTCTTGGTTTATTTGCGAGGTGGCATTTTTTGTTTGGTGCCTGCTCGAAAACGATATCAAAGGTCATCGAGGCGCCCATTTCTAAAACTATCTTGGAAAATTATTGAAGAAGAATATTTCTTATGATTATTTGTTGTGAGAGGCTAATGGGCTACTGACTCCACAAAAAGACAGGGATTTCAGCTTTCTGTCTTGCTGATTAATTAAACAGTTGTTTTTCTTGGTTTTTATTATTTTCTTGCTTTTCTTTTTTTTTTGAAGAACTAGAAAAATATTGCTCTTCCTCAAGGCAAGACTATGTTGAATCTGTCTGAAATGCATTGAAATTCAACAGAGAAGATAAAAAGGCCAGCCTTAGAACTTCTATTATAATTTTAAGCTAAATATCAGCGAAATAATTTGGTCATTCAGTTGTACCAGAAGTCAAAGAATCTTCAATAGTTAACTGGAATCATTTTTCTTACCTGGTTGCTTAATCCAGCTTAAGAAAAATATGAAATGCTTAATCTGCCGAAGAGGTCGCAAGAAAAAAAAGTTTATAAACACAGGAGGAACTCTGCTTGAAGTTCCACGAGTTTGCTATCAATTGTTAGACTCTATCTATGAGAATTCTGAGACCAGCCACAATGAAAAAAGTGCTTGATTCGCACATCATCTCCTAATTTTGTTAATATAATCCGAAGCAATACATAAATAGCAAAAGACCATCTGACGTTTACAGAGAAGTATGAACTGTTTCTCTCAGCATTGAACTCCATTTTACTTTTCCATATTGCTGACGACTACACAACAAATTGATTAGAAAATTATATTGAAGACTTAATTCAACGAGTCACCACGTAAGATCGGAGCATGCAATTATTGCTCGAAAATGGGTTTTCTAAACACAGAAGGTTCTCTAAAAATGAGCGCGATCTTGGTTCTCAAAACTTCTTGAACCTACGAAAAATTTTGGATCATGAAGTCGTAATAATAATAGGTAGCGTCAGATAATATGACGTATGATTTAATGGTTCGCTGAGTAATTCCCAACAAAAAAGTTATCCAAATATTTTACAAGGTGTCGCTCTATCCCTTCATTATTAGCAAAAAGGATCGATTATCTAATTGCTCTACAAGTTTATTCAAGAGACCGTCCATCTGATTCAAAGTTTAAGGTAGTAGTATTCAGTGCTATGTAAAATTTTCTAAAAGAGTGAATTGAAATAATTATCTCTTTAGACCAGCATCGCTTCATGCTTCACCTGGACCTTGTTTTATAGGATCACCTAGTTTAGATATGAATTGAGAAGAATTTTTTCGAAATAGGTCTACAAACTGGTTCAAATTGGCTTCAAATCTCCGAGTTCGTCTGAAGAAACTCACTTTTGAGAAAACGCGATGGATAGAATGCGGTAAAAAACCAAACTTACGAGTCCCACAAAAATTCATCAAGAAGATTTTATGGAAGTTTTTCTTGGAAATTGGAAGAAGAGATGCTGTTTGAAGGATTTTCAGAAGAATTTCATACTTTTACGAATTTTCAATTGTTTTCAACAACGTTTGTCACCGCCAATTATTTCTTAGGTATTAATACAAAAATTCAAAAAGAACTGTATGAATTCCAGGAATCTCATTTAACAGCTACGAGGAAGATGGATGCACCTGTGTAGATCCGCTTTCGCGGAGAATGAGTTGAATTTTCAACTCAAATCAATGTCAAAATTATTCGAAATAATTAGAGTTGGCATAATCATTCGAGAAACAATTCAAATTCTAATTATTATTTTTATTAGAATTTGATTCAACTCATAAGATCGGTAGCAGATTAAAATGCGAATTCGTAGGTTTATTCTCATTATAAGTACCAATCTTTGTTCTTGTGAATTTTAATGGAAACTCGGAAAACTGCTTAATCAATCGTGTCATCGAACATCGAGCTCATATTTACTTTGTGAATACCCGAATTTCGGAATTATGGATGAAATGCAAAAATCAAATTTTTCCACGCTTCGGGGGTAGACTATGATCATTCATTTCTTGAGCTCAATAGGACGTTTAGGTTTCTCGCTTCATTCAAGATTATCGAAAAGCATCGAATATTGTGCTTTGACTTTTTCACTTTCGAACTTTTTAACAGGGAAGATTTAAGAACGCGGGTTTTTCGACAGAACAAATAGGTTCTTTCTATAAAATTTTTCCGAAAGTTTAAGAATCTGAATTAAACAAAATAGCATTTTTAGCAAACAACTACCTCAAAGTAAACTATATTGAATTGATATTTGCAGGTTCATCAACTTTAGAATGAGTGATTACTGAAACAACTGGAATAAATTATTTTTTTTGATTTTCACTATCTCAGTTAGACAAGCTGTTAGGTGTCCACGACTATCATGTCTAATTTACTACCTACACACAAGGCAGCGGTTGCCTTCATCATTTTCTTACACCTACTTCTGCTAAAGCTCTCAAGTAGCCTGAATGCATGTGTCCATCGCTAATATATTTGGAAATTTTTACAGGTGCACAACCCTGCGATGCAAAGTTTTCAAACTATGATAATACTTTTACCTCCTGTGCATTAGCTCCAACGGGAACTCAAATCATGACCTTCGACGGAAGTATACTACTTGAACTTCATTAGTGCTAATTTTGCTCGTGCAATGCTTAGCTGGAAGCAGTTTTTCAATGGGCGTTTGGGTAAAAATCACGACAGTTCCAAGCGCCAAGGCATACATTATGAGGTTTACTCGAGAGTAAATAAATCTCTTTTTTTTGTTTACTAATGCTTTCTGTAGTCCCGACAACGATGCCGCTGATGAAAAATCAAAGATTGTGTCTATTGAGTTAGACCCTCCAACCACGCTTTCGATAAAACTTGCTGGCGCTAGAACAAATCCTTTCGATCCACAGCGATATAATTATGAAATGGCCTCTATCAATAACTACGTGTTGAGCAACTGGTATTGGATATATATAACGAGGTCGCATGATTTTTTTTGGGTGGGTGAGGGTCAGACGGTAGCAATATACAATCCTCAAACCGGATCCTTTCCTGTGACTGTTACTGAAAATTGGTCCACATTGCCAATCACTAAAACGGCTTATTTTGGATCAGACTTTAAGGTCATTGTCAATGGATTTAAAGGAGTTGCACAGGGCTTTTGTGGAAGGCTGAGAGGACTAACTGTTCTGATTGGATCGACCTTGTCCTATATGTCTGCTTTTGAATATCTCGCACAGCAACAAAGCGGAGCAACTATCAACAAGCTAATGCTGTACTACCCTTTCCACTCGAACACTGGACAAGCTGCTATAGATGGAAGCACTCACAATTATAATGGAGTTTTCGGAGCCTCATCGGAACCAGAAACAAGCGATCCAGTATGGGAAACAGTAATACTGTCTGCTTTCATTGATCTAACTAATGACTGCTTAGTCATTGAGCGATGGCTTACATTTTTTATCTTCAAGTCGATCACCAAACTACATTCAAGTTCCTCTGTTCTCATTCCTCGGCTCCGATGATTCTGTGACATTAAGCTTTACAATCAAAATCGAGACAGCTCCCTCGTGCGCCGCGCCACTAATCCAAAGAAAATCAGTAGTTTATTTCTCGAAATCTCAGCATCTGACATTTTCTCCTTAAGGCCACAGATCAAATAGTGTTTGGAATAGTCCTCAAGACAGACCGCAGTCTTTCTCTTTACATCAATAACGTTGAGAAAGCTCTCGGGATTACTTTGAATCTTGGTATTTTATTTTTCTTTTGTTTTGTGGGCTTACTTTTTATGACTGAAAAGGAACTATATACATCATAACAGTTGTTTGTACGACCTATGGAGGCGCTACCTATCCTTACTGTAAAGCTTACAATAGCAATACGAAGGTTCTTTCAAATTCTGTGGTCATGGCAGCTTCTTTGGGAGAGTCCTCCTCCGATCAAGTCTATATCGGAGATCCTGTTTGCGGTTTTGATGGGTATTTAAGGCAGATTGTTGTTGCAAAAGATGGAAATATTCGGGATAGTGGTATGCAATGTCTTTCTTTCATTGAGCTAATTCATTATTTATTACGTAGACTCCTGCTCAAGCAGCTGCCAACTTGCTATTTCAACTGATCCATCGAATCAATTTTGCTTGGTTTGTGCCTCTACTAAAACCTCTTTCAATGGCGTTTGCTCTTCTAGCTGCGGGTCTGGGTTTTCATCAAACCCGACCACAAAGCAATGTTATTGCCCTCCTGGCTACTATGTTAATGGGAACATCTGCACAGGTAAATTTCATCATTTTTGCCAGCAAAGACAAGTCAAATTATTAGCTTGCAGTATTGGTTGTAGCGGGTGCTTTTCTGTTTCTGCCTCCGCTTGTTACTCTTGCTCACCTTCCGCGTTGCCACCGAAATACCTTTTGTCAAACACTTGCTCCGCGACCTGTCCCTCAGGCAAATATATAGATTCAGATGCATTCTTTTGTGTGAGCTGCGATGTATCTTGCGTAGCTTGCTCTGGCGCAGGTAACACCAATTGTGTTGGTGGCTGTCAATCAGGTTACTATCAGCAGCCAGCCCCTGCAACCAGTACCTGTTTGGACACCTGCCCACCGAACTACTACAAAGATAATAGCTTGAAGAAGTGTCTGCCATGCCATGCTAACTGCCAGACCTGCACAGGTCCTTCAAAATCATCATGCTCAACTTGCACTCCGGGAAAATATTTCTTAAGTCCGTCTTCATGCATCGAAGATTCTGAGTGTCCTTCAAGCCATTATCCTGATACTATTACAGAGAGTTGTATACGTAACGAATTATCTTTCTTCGCAGTTTATAATCTTTCACTTTTTCTTAGCCTGTGTCTCTCCATGCAACACGTGTTCGGATGCCACGACTTGCCTTACTTGCGTCAGTGGTTACTACATTCAACCAGCTCCATTTGCAGGCCAGTGTTTAAATTCATGTCCATCTTCCTTCTATCTTGACCAGGTCACAAGAACCTGTGGAAGCTGTCATCCTTCCTGTACCGATTGCGTAGGGCCTGATGTCACTGACTGCTCGATCGGGTGCCTTGCAGAGTGTCGGTCTTGTATACCTGATGGTGACTGCACGTCATGTTACCCTGGCTATTACTTATTAGAGGGAGCTTGTATACCATCGTGTCCTCCTGGAAACTATTTTCAAGACGAAGATACACGAAAATGCATTTACTGTCCCGAAGACTGCCTTGTCTGCGGTCCGGAAGGATGCTCCGAATGCGCATTATCCCATTTCCTTTATAATAGCGACTGTTACCTCACCTGTCCTGCTGACACGTACGCTTATATCTCAGAAAATAACACTGCTCTATGTGGGAAGTGTGATCCCTCCTGCCTGACTTGCTTTGACGCTGGTCCTAAGAGCTGCTCTCTTTGTCAATCAGGGCTTTATCTTTACCAAAGACAATGCTCTTCATCATGTCCCAGTGGAACTTTCCAAAATAAGATCACTTTTGATGAAGACGTCGTGATTCCCCTCTGCACACCGAAAACTGCTCTCACAATCAAACTGCAGCTGACTGATGATCCACGTCAGGTGACCCTTTTGTTTTCTTCGAGCGTGGAGGTTTATCTACAGTACTTCATTGCAGTACTTCAAGTGACGTTTCAAGGTGTAGTTCTGGACAGTTCTCTCATTCATATCCAAGCTCTAAGCGGATCGAAGCTGCTGATAAGCTTACTCACGGAGTTTTACATTCCGGACGGCACGCTTCTCCGTGTAGATTTGCATGTCAGTCCGGAATTTGATAAGGATCCAACAAACAGATTCAACTTTCCTATTAAAAACGCATTTGTTTTTCTGACAGAGTATTTCCCATTTTCATCAGGAGAAAGTTCCGCGATTGAGACTATCGCCCAGACAACACAAACTACAGGTTATGCAAACACTGCAGCGCAATCTACCTC
>ENA-UOUE01001062-UOUE01001062.1-compost-metagenome-genome-assembly--contig:-NODE-1062-length-19264-cov-6.855631_pt1 | contig 19264 bp, 8 predicted proteins | sample MGYA00238146_ERZ747223 | MGnify/ENA primary metagenome ERZ747223 (study PRJEB28781, sample SAMN06268865) | compost metagenome | isolation source: single cell | place: USA: California, Emeryville, Joint...
TCTGTGAAGATTCAGAGAATACTGAGAAAGATTGAAGAGTTTCTCGGCTGGAATTTCATCCTCACAGTCGTAATATCCTCGCATCTGAAGATTTCATTATACATTGCTCTTAACTTGATATACCCAGACTTCCAAACTGCGTTAGGGGTTATCAGTTTCATCTGCTCAGTCATATTCGGAATGATAAACGTGCTCTTGATAAGATATTTAGTGGTGGCCATCCATCGAAATCATTCAAGCACCAAGAAGAAGAAACAAAGCGATCAAACTCGTGCTCTACCTTCTCGAGTAGAAAGGAACTTTGCCAGGAGTTACAAAATTTTGATTGAAGATTATAAAGACGATACTGTCTGGCAACCTCTCTACGTACCATTACTGCTCATTCGATCAACTGCGATAAGTTTTATTCTCGCTTTGTTCAAGGCATACGGTTTTCCAGCGGCACTCTTCTTATGTTGCGTGTCAATTGCCTTTTTAGCGTATATGGGAAGGTATCGGCCAATCAGAGACAAAGCCAATTGTGTACTTCAGATCATATTTGACACCACCATCGTGATTGTGTCGTTGCTAGTTCTAGTCCTATCGATAATGGATTTGAGGAAATTGCCAAATGCGGATGTAAGGATGAATATTGGATGGGCTATCACAATCGCGAACTATCTAATTCAGGGACTCAGTGTGTTAAAAGTGCTAGTAATGATCGGAAAGATGGTTTACGATAAAATTACAAAACCAAAAGAAGGCAGCAGCCGCGTAGAACCTCCAACACTTCCTACAGCGTCCAAAACTACTGTCTCTGAAGTTAACCTCTCAGACGCTTCAATAATAAAAAAGACTCCATGGAATGACAATTTTTTCCAAAAATCGTTTGAAATGGGAGTCTGATTTTATTTTTTATTTTTTTTATGAAGGATTTATTATTGTGGATTTGAAATAAATAAATGTACAGAGTATAAGAAGAAGCAATCAATATCCAAATTATATCATTCATACAAATCCTTATATCTCCATCTTATCAAAGAATTATAAGTTTTATTTTTCTTGTTGAATTTCTCTATTTATCGTATGATTTTGAGAATTTCAAATATAATAGCAAGAAAGTAATGGTACAAATTTTGTTCGTGCGAGCTTTTCTTCAGTTATATAAAGCTCGCTTTCGTAAAACTTCGTCAAATATTTAATTGATTTCGATGAGTTTAGAGAAGAGATATCACATAAATTATATATTTTCGATTATGTTAGTTATATTGAGTTGCTGGTACCGAAGTATAAGTGTCTTTCTTCGCAAGCTACTTGTCTGAATTATACCAGACTCTCAAGTTGCACAATTACCACATGCAGAATGTAAACTGCTATGTAGGGTTATTGGAATACTATCCTTTCTCAACGCAAGAAGCGGCGATTATTTCTACTGCTAACTCGATAAATGACGGAACCAAGTTCACAATGTATGAAATGAACTCTTATTTCATTAAAAATGCGATATCAATTACTCATTACAGTCACCGGCTTAGTTTTCCTGCTGTCAATTATCAAACTGGCAATGAAGAAGAAGAAACTTTCTGAGAAAATCAAGAAATTGCTTGCTAAAGGAGAGGATTTCCTGGGTTGGAATTTCATTCTTATGGTGATATTGGCTTCGAATTTAAAATTCTCGCTGTATATCGCTCTGAATCTCGCTGCTCCGGACTTTCGTACACCTTTTGGGATAATTTGCTTCATTTCTTCGGTTGACTTTGCCGCCTTGAGCCCCCTATTTCTGAAGTTCTTAATCCAAGGGCTCCTCAAGTATCATGCAGCCAATAAGCGTAACAAACAAGAATTATACACAATTTCAAACTCTTCTGAGAGTGAGTTTACAAGAAAATACAAAATTTTGGTTGAGGACTATAAAGCTGAGCGTATTTGGCAACTCATCTACGTCCCACTATTATAATAATTTTATTAATGAAAAAGAGTAGATCTGTGTTGGTGTCGAGTATACTTTTTATATCTGTTGTTCTGATATGATATTAAAAAAACGGACTTGTGATGTTTAAAATGAGGTTCTGTTTAACTTAATTGTTTGCATACTTTTTATTTCATATTAGATTGAAAACTATATACTAACTGATTTATCTATAAATCAGAAAATTGCCTTAAGATACAAATTTAGTCGAGCTTGACTGAAAATACAGATCGTGAACTTCTTAGTCTGATAGTTTGTTGATATTTTAAGAAAATAAACCTCGTTGCACTGAAAAAAAGCTGAGTTGCATCAAAAGGTATCTCAGCAAAGGTTTTAAAACCAGATGAATTCTCTAGTAGTAAAATTTATCATCGCCCAAACAGCGCTCACAAAGCAGCTCTTGATATGCAGTTTTCACAATCTCCACTAAATTAGTTGAATTGTACCAATTGCCTTATAGACAAGAAAATATTAAACTAGCGAAACTAAGTTAAATGGGTGACAATTGCGATTGTTCTTTTCTTCATGATTTTGAATTTCGATACCTAACAACTCTGAAGAACATTTTGAAGAGAGAAGATATTTGAGAGACTATCGGAACTAATGAGGATGAAAGACTCGCTTAGACTTTTTTTTGTTGTTAGCGGATTGATTCATAAATTTAGCCATTAAGTATACTGTAAATTACTTGTTTGCTAAATTTGGCGGAGTTTCAAGATTTCACTCTAATTCTGACCAGATGGAGGCCTCATCATGAAAAAGAACCTCTTTCATCTTAACTCTAGTATGGAATCAAAAGTGAGTGATATCTGCATTTCTAATAAAGGAGACGAGAAGGAGCACACATCGCCTAGGTAATAACCTGCAAAATTCAAGACACTGAATCTATTCCCAACTGACCCAAATTATCAAAATTGGGTGCTTCACTGAATATAGCGCCACCTTTAAAATTTTAAACCTGAGCAGCATTCAGCTCGGAGAAAGACTGAAGAAGAATAACAATCACCAAAGAAGGCTATTAAAGAGATGTCTATCAATTGTAGGGCAAAATATCAACAAAAAATAAAGAGAATGTTTGAACCAAAGATTCCTTAAGAGCCAGCGTCAGTTTCATCTCAATAAATTGCATTCTACCCGAATTTAAGTAAAAAATCCATACAAAACCAAATCATTCTATCTCTGTGTTCATTTCATTTTCCTGTGTTTAATTCCTTGCCTGATAGCATCATAGTATTATTTTAATTAATTCATGCGAGCTAAGATTTCTTCTTAATCCAAGATTCAGTAATAATGAATTTAAAAGAGGCGAATGCGGCAGTAGTAGAAATAAACGAAAATTTGAAAAAGCTATATGGGTGTTTGCTTTAGCAACAATCATCGGAGTAAAAAACTTTCACATGAACCTCACAAAGTCCCAGAGAAGTTGACAAATAATTCTTATGATTGCCAGAAGACACTTGAAACGAACGAATCCTTCGAAATAGATGACATATATGGCGTCGGACACCACCGAGTCAAGTCGAAACGCCTGGAACCAGAATATATCTTCATACCGAACAAATGCCGTGTTCAAAATCCTGTTTCTAATGACGAAATACTCAAAGGATTAGTCGGACTCAAAAATTTGGGCAACACATGCTTTATGAATTCAGCGCTGCAATGTTTACTTCACACCACTCCTCTTGCCGACTATTTTTTACGAGGACTTCATTTCAAAGAGCTGAATTTAACCACACGATTGGGTTCAATGGGCTATGTTACGTTAGCGTTCGCAAGGCTTATGAAACAGTACTGGATGAGTAACAGCGAAGAAATCAACCCTCAAGATTTGCATTCTATAATTCGCAAGTATGCTCCTCGCTTTGGCCGAGGAACGGAGGAGGATTGCCATGAGCTGTTGGCTTATTTGTTGGATATTTTGCACGAAGATCTGAACCTAGTGAAAAATAAGCCTGAGTTTCAAGATGTTGAGTGTGAAAACGATCGCCTGGAAGAATTCGCTCAAGAGTCTTGGAATAATTACCTCATGAGAGATAGATCTATCATTGTAGATCTGTTTCAAGGACAATCGAAAAACACTCTTAAATGCTTACAATGTGGATATACCACTCATAAGTTCGAGCCTTTTATGTACATTAGCCTCCCAGTTCCTTCTGAAAAATCAGACAAGATTCAGTTACTCGATTGCCTAAATGAGTATTCTAAGGAAGAGATGCTTGAAGAAAAGGAAAGATGGACCTGCCCAAAGTGCAAAATGAGGGTAGAAGCCACGAAAAAACTTGATATTTGGAAGCTTCCGAACATCCTTATCATTCATTTGAAGCGATTTAGATATGACAAGAAGTCTAAAGAAAAGCTAACAACATTTGTCGATTTTCCGATTGTAGGCTTGGATTTGTCACCTATCGCGGCAGGCGTGCAGCGCGATAAACCTATTTATGATTTGTTTGCTGTTTCGAATCATAAAGGAAGTTTAGATAAAGGGCATTATTATACATTTGCGAAGAACAGAGAGGATAATTCATGGTATGCTTATAATGACTCTGAAGTAATGACGCTTCTGCCAGATCAGATCGCTTCTTCGACGGCTTATCTTCTATTCTTTTGCAAAACATCGATTCAGAAATTCGAGCGGCAGAGTCTCACGAGGCCAGAGGCCTGGCCTCATGTGATGTCACGCCTGAACTTGGCCAAACCCGTAACTGTTGAAGTACATCGACTGAATGCAACAAGAGGGACCGGATTCTCGACTCCCAACAATGCACGGACATACAAAAACAAGGGTGCTAGAATAGGAGAATTGAAAATTTTACATGATGAGAATAAAATTGAACTTCCCTCAATAGCCACGGCGAGAACAGCTTCCAATGGGAATTCTAATCAAAAAAGGTTTATATTTCCTCAGCAATCGGAAATTAATGATGAGTATGGTGTTTTGAATGTTGTGAGCACGCATACGGGAAGCACCACGGCTTCGAATGACGCCAATCAGAACCAGATTCCAACGACAGAACGATCCGTTTTAGCGAATAGACCAATGAATATGCCCAGAGACGCTTCCAAAGAAAGGAAGAAAGTACCAAAAGTAGAACCAAAGAAAAAAGATTCCATAAAGTACATGGAGTCAAAGAGGCTAAGCAAGCTTCAGACAAGCTTAAGTCAAAAAAGTTTGGAGGTAAAACACCAGCCCATCGCTCGGAAAGGAGCAAATAAAGGTGGAAACATTACAATAGATGAATATCAGTATGGTGAACAAGATTGTTCTATCCAGAGTAAAGAGAAATTTGCGAAGATACTGGAAGCTAATTCTAAGGGCAGGAAGTTTTTAATGCCGCTTGAAATGAGCGCAATTAACAATGACAAGTCAGTGCGCCAATCGCAGAGTAGTGATCGAAAGACATTGAATAGCACTTTCTCGTTAGATTTCGCACAGATCAAAACAGACAGAAGTGATGAAATTCATGATGCTCTTCCTGAATTGAGAGTGAATACAGAAGGACCAACTAGCACAGAACGTGCAAGTTACATCAAGGTGTGCGAATCAATGGCTGTACTCCCAAAACTAGTTCCGAACCTTCAACGCCAGATCAAGCCTAATAACGCTATCAAAATTACACGCAGAGCCCAGAAAACATTACAAAAGCTCCACTAATTTTTTCTTCAGTTAATGAAGATGTAATCCGTTAAACTCAAAATTAGTTAAGTTGAATTTACATATATTAACAATATCAGCTACAATAAGCATAATGCAGGTTTTAACATCATTTCCATACATAATACCATTAAAACGTTTCATCAGGTACTAAGTAATAGAATTTGAATTATAATCCAATTCAATTTCTCTTAATCGGTGAACAATATGAATTCTGGATAATATTCAAAAAAATTTTTTCTCTCTCTCTCATTTTGGATTGAGAATTGAATATTGATGGATTTGGAGACAGAAGATGTATCATTTGGCTCAGATTCACTAAAACAAATAATAAACACCATTGTCCAACAAAATTTGCTCATTGGTAAAATATTATTTTCATATCAAAATCTCGTCACTTATTCTCATTACCATACCTCCTTATTCACTTTGCATCTTTCGTTCGACTTACTGCGGATGGTCTAAAATCAGCCAGAGTCGTGTTCTGTGTCTTATTAGGAATATCATAAAGAACCTTCATATGCTGAAGCTTCTTCCATAAGTTTTGCTGGAACACCTTTTTCTGCTCAGCTGGTGTCAATCCCTTCAATGGCTTCGCTTGCACGTTCTCCTTATCACCGATGATCTCTTGCAAATTCCTTCTTTTACTATCTTGCACTGTAGACCTATCCGGTGTTTTATGAAGCGCTCCTTCTGACTTATCACCCATTCTTTGACCGCCTCTGGAATGCAAGCTTGTTCTCGAAGCGCCTGAAGTGTTAAGCTTAGGACTAAACGTGCATCCAAGTTCTTCCATCAGTTTCTTTTCTCTTTCTTTCGTTCGCTCCTTCTTCAGCGCGCTATCTTGATACAAACGGTTGTATGTCTCTCGCTTCGGCGTTTCTTGGGTTCTTGGCGCCCTTTCTGGAGATTCTCTATTGATTCGAGGTCTTTTCTCAGCAGATTCTGACTTTCTTTTCTGCTCTTTGCTTTCCTCAAGCTTCCTCACTCTCTCGCGTTCCCAGCTGAGCAGTCTTTCTTCAGTAGGAACGTTAGGATCGAGCTTTACCATGCTTTTTGAGATCAATTCTGGCTTAAAAGTCAGTCTTTTCGACTCCTCTTGGTCAATATCCAAGCGAACTTTCGTTTTGTGTCGTTCTCGTTCAAAGTAATCAGAATATAGCGCCTCGCTCCGTACTCGGCTCATTTCTTTTGAACTTCTTCCATCAGGTGACAGGAAGTAACCTCTTTTGTTAATTTTTGGCGAAAAAGTGCAGCCTATTATCTCGCGTTCCTGTCTTTCTCGCTCATTTGCGATCTTACGACGTATATAGAGGCTTTTCTCACTGTGTAACCTCTCGAAGGTTTGATTAAGCAGCTGCTTTTCAGAGAATTCGAATTGAGTTTTTTGTCTTTCATGGCTTGGAGAGCTCTGGGTAATGTTCGGCTTGAAAGTGCACTCTTTCATCTCAAGCTCCTTTCTCTTTTCTTCATATAAGCTCTGGTTTGTGTTTTTATTGTCACGTGCAAGTCTTTCAAAGACTTGCTCTGGGCTTCGTTCTCTTTTCCCCGGGGATCGCGACCTGTCAGGCTCTGTCACTGTTGGGTGGAACGTGCAACCTTTCAGTTCCTCTTGTTTCTTGACTTCTTCTCTAATGATCTTCATGTTATTCTTCACATATGATTCATTATATAATCTCTCATGAATAGAATCCTTCGATGCGTTATGCGCACGTTGAGAACTCAGCGATTGTTGTATGGACCACATTTGTTCTAGGCTGCCATCCAGGAAATTCACATTACTTCTATGTGTATTTTGATATGGACCAGAGGATCTGGGTTTTTCTTTGCTATCGTTGGCGGTTGCAGGCTGAGTTGACTCAACGATGGTTTGGAGCTTTTGGGCTGCTTCACTCTTCTTTGTGTTCTTAGGGTGGCTCTTGTCTTTTTTTGATTGTTGATACAGCAGGTAGATCCTGAGAGCGAGATCATAGCATTCGGATGGAGTGAGGGAACGGAAGAAATCTGCTAGTTGGAAGATCGTAGCGGACTCGTCCGAAGTTGAGGACGTCTCTGTGGAATAATCTGTTCGTTGCTTAGAATTGAAAATTCCATGAGATTCGAGGAACTGCGGAAAATCGTCAAGGGTTGCGGAAGTCATTCCGTTTTTTTAATGCTTTTTATGAGGGCGTTTGATTATTTAATCTAGCGCAATATAAATTTTAACAGACATATCGGAATTAAATATTTAAAGAAAAGCCCTTAGAAATGCCAACTATTGTTTAAACAAATCTCAGTTCTTTTTTCCTTTCGTGAAGGATTAACCATCTCCCCTTTTAAATCATCTCCCAGCTAATTTTAGATATGCTTGAGATACTTGATACTTAGGAAATTGTGTCAGATTGTTGAATAGTTATATATTTCCGTACAAATTAATGTACAAAACAAAATACGAGATTAATGTGATCTCAAGTGACACCTTATACAAAAAAAACTTATAAATAAAGCAAAAACAGTGGGAAACTGTAATTGAACTTCCGACAAAATTATAATTAAACATTAAACATAAAATTTGAGTCTTGTCAATTTTGGTGAGACAAGGTACTCATAGGATTTACTGAGAGGATTTAGAGAGCTCAAGAAGGATGAGCTTCTTGAGATTTGTAAAATTTATTGGTTTTGTAAGCATGTCTTTCATCCCAGCTTCCTTGCATTTCATGCGATACTTGTCTTCTTGATGTCCTGTGAGGCCATAGATATTGGCAGTTATGCCAGACTCTTCCTGTCTTCGAATTATTTCTTTGGCGGCAGTGAAGCCATTGACGATTGGCATTTCACAGTCCATGAGAACCAACCTAATCTTACTTGCGTTCTGAGAATAAATTTCAATTGCCTCTCTTCCATTTCGTGCTTTGAGATAAGTGACTCCCATCTTCTCCAAAAAATTTCCCAAAAGGTTCAAATTAAAATAATCATCTTCAGCGACGAGCACGACGTGATCTTGAAGCTGCATTCTTTCGATCTCAGCTAGAGCATTCTGAATGCTTTCCAGCGAGATTGGTCTGACGACTGAAACAGTCGCCTGGTTTCCCCTTTTGATTTCAAGAGGATGCGTATTTCTGTGCTTATTCGATTCGTTGCAAATTTCAATTATCATCGTGGATTTCCAGCCCTTGCTTTCCTCGTACTTGTGTATGAGCTCAACAGTCCTGTCTTCTTCAATAGAAGAAGCAGCGCAACTCACGGTTATCACATGGAAATAATCTCGTCCTTTATTCTTAAAAATTTCAAGGGCTTCTGTGCTGCTTGGGGCAGTTATCACATCTCCAATATGAGACTCATAAAGATATCTGCTTATGGTATCTCGGTCATATGAGCTCGCTGTGACAACGAGCGCTTTTTTGCAAGCTAGACTCGAGAAGGACAGAATTGGCGGCATTTTCACTATCGAAGAGTTTCTAGGTACAACTTCGGTTTCCAGTAAAATAACGAAGCAAGTTCCGAAACCTTGTGCAGAATAGACTTCAATTTTCCCGTTCATCAACTCCACGATTTCTTTGGTAATCCAAAGTCCCAGTCCTGTTCCTAACTGTCTCTTCGTGGCCTCCTCGCTGACTTGTTCAAATTTTTTAAAGAGGTTCATGACCGCTGTTTGTGACATTCCGCTGCCGGAGTCGACGATTTCGAGTCTCAAATACCCTTTTAGCTCATCAGAGTCACTAAGTATCATGCTCCCAGTGTGAGATCGGAATCTTTTTCGAGTCGTATCAAGCAATTCATAGGTAGAGGAGTGTTTCTCATCGATATCGATGAAGCTGGTCTCGGCCTCTTCATTAGGGCAAAATGAAAAATGCTTTGGCTTGAGATCTTGGTCTTGAATTTGAGTTCCACTGACGTAATCAATGTGCCATTTTACGGAGCCTTTCTCAGTGAATTTGGCGGCGTTGGTCGTTAAGTTAAGGATAATTTGCACGAGACGATGAGGATCTACTTTTATATAGGTTGGCAGAGAGTTACTGATGTTCACGGCTCCATAGAGCGATTTCTTTCGCATGATGTCATTTGTGATAAGCCATACTTTTTCAAAGAACTCACGAATATTGCATTCGACGGGTGAAATCTCTAATCGACCAGAGTCGATTTTCGAGCTGTCGAGGATATTATTTAGCAGTTGAAGTAGTATTTCTCCGCTGAGCTTAGCATCGCTGATTATTTCGACGATCTCAGGGTCTTTAATGCTTTCGAGTGCTAGGTCAATGTTCCCAAGAAGACCGTTTAGAGGATTCCTGATTTCGTGAGAAAACTGAAATAGTAACCCTTCAGTTTGTTTGAAAGACTCGACTGGTGCTTGACTTAGCTCTTGAGTAGACCCTGCTGATTTGCTTTCAACTTCCAGCGCCTCAGATTGTTGGGTTGGATGAGGTACCATCGAAGTAATGACGTCGGTTGGCTTCTTTTTCGAAAGTATACTATAGAGGCTGAAAGCGATAGCTCCCAAGAAAAGAGTGAGGAATTGGCTCCAAAAGGGTTCGAAGACTTGGTTTTCATTGCTGATATTCACGAAAACTCTCATAGCAACTGTATAGAAGAGCCATCCGCAGAGGGATGAAGCTAAATATAAAATTTGATGGGATTTACTGAGGTTTAAGCTAGTTATGAGTAGAGGAGTCAAGCAAGCTAGAATCCATGAGAAAACAAACTTCAATGGACATGTAGCCAAAAGAATAGAAGGATAAGCGGCTGCAGTTATCATTAGAAATGAAACAGCGCTACTGCTGAAATCTTTGTAGATTTTCGTGAGGAACATGAGAAGGCCTCCGAGTACAAGATGGAGAACCAAAAAGGGATAATCACTTCGGAACCCTTGGAATCCAAAGATGAGAGCTCCAAGAGCGAAAGCCTTAATATTTCCAGAAGGGCAATCCTTAGCCATCCCTTTCCAATAAGAGATAAATTTTCTCAGCGTAAGAAGATCTCTCATTGTTCTTTCGTGCTCTTTTGTAAACATCCTTGACCACTTTCAAAATTTTACTTATAATTTTTCGATTCTAATTTGGAATTAATCTGAAGGTCAGATAAAGGAGCTTGATTGACATCATGCGGTATTTATTTATTGACTTTGCGAATCAAACCCAAACTAAGGCTTTTGAAGGAAACTGCTTGAATGAAATTGGCTCTGATGTCGTCATAATTCTGAGAGTTAAACAAACTGAATTCTAGAAGGCAGAGACAGCTGCCTGGATCTCAATGATTTATTTCTATTAGAATAGCTCTATTACGAATCTTAATAAAAGCAATAAAATTTATAAAGAAATTCTGACTTTTATTAGAATTAATATGGACTATTAAATTTTTTAATAAGCATAATCATTTTTTCCATAGAAATTAAATTAATAAATGAAATGAAGGTTTTCATAGTGAGAGATCTCCGAACCAATAGGCGCGAAAGAAAACATTTTGATGTAGTAATGAGAAGAACTCGCAAGTTCGAAGCTCACGGTTAACGAGTCTTGATACGGAGGCTGCTAAAGCTTTAAGTTGGAAATATTCAAATATTGAGCGGGCTTGAGATTTTAAATCTTTTTCAGCTGACCAATAAACACAGGAAAATATCTATCTAAGAACTTTTGCTTATTTAAAAATCATTTTTTGGAATAATTCTTAGAAGAAGTTAAATTTTATTGAATTTTTCAAATTCGAGTTGGAACCCTTACGAAAGGAAGCTCAGTCTGTGGGTGTTTGAACAGATCTCCTAAAATCACACCAATCGGCTGAGTTGCGGTTAGCTTTCTAGCCTACCGTCTGTATTGTATCATGAATTCTTTATTAGTATCTTTTAAGAAAAAACCTGAATGCTTGTAGTTGACTAGAACTCATTCAATTGTGAATTGTACAATCTATTATTTAGTTACATATGTGCCGAAGCAGAAACTTTGTTTTGGCAAAGATCAATAAACTTTGAACAACTAATCAACTCTCAATCTAATTGAGCCTCATGAGAGAGAGAAAAAGAGAAGCAGCCGTAAAACTATTACTGTTCGTAATTAGGAAATTCAGCACTAGCTTCTGGAATTATCACCTTGCGCTCCGGATACTTCTACCTATTAAGTACTTCATATTGTTCCAATGCGAGAATTCATTTGTTTTTCAATTTATAAACTAATTATTAATCATTGTTTAAGAGAGACCTTTATTTCGATATAGTCAAGGCAGAATTGAATTAGCTTTCTTAAAAATCGGAAGCTTGATAGCTGTTAACAAACAGCAGAGTTGCAGAAGATCAATAAGGCGGTTGTATTGTGTTATGCACAATTGATATAGTGGTGCTACTAAAGTTTAGAACAATTTGAAAATTCAAAGTGCGGTATTTTGAGAATCATGCATATTAAATTTATAAAATAGGTTCGCGACTACTTTCGGATCAGAAAAACCATCAAGCGACGTGACTTGGGATCCATTTTTCTATTTAGGGAAGAGATTATGATTATGCAAGCAGTAACTGATGTGGAGAGCCTTGATCTTTGGTGTTAAACTTCGAAACCTTCTCTCCATAAAGTTTGAATTGTTGAGTGATCCTTCTTTAGGTCATGAGCTGGAGCCCAACAATCTGTGATCAAGTAGTAGGGGGGAAAGGGAGTCTCAAGATACCAATATTGGTAGGTGTGCTTGTATGATAATTTGCTATAGTTCAATTATTTAATAATCACAGCATACCTTTCGAGAAAGGGAGCCTCTAAATTTCAAAAAATTGTTATATAACGAGTTTCGAACTCATTGTTTTTTCTACCTTCCATTTTATTGTTCAGATCCTCATCAATTCTACAATATCTCCTCGATAAATCAAAACCAAAAGTTATCATTTCTTTATTCAGAAATGTCGTGTTCTTAGAAAAAAGGCTTCAAATTTAGTAGTGTGCTCGGATCATAACTCTAAAATTTATCAGATTTTTTCTATATACTGGTATCTATATTTATTATTATTTTGTTATGTATAACGGTACTATCCCCTATTTTCAAAACATCCAGCTCTCACCAAAGGCTGTGCCATATAATTCAAAGCCGCTCAGAGCCATATTATCGCTTCCTCCGGAATTAGGACCAATTTGAGTAATCCTAAAGAATCTAAACCCAGGGAACAATTTTTGCCTTGGACTCTCAATTTTGCTTCGAATCTGAGTAATCTGCTGAGGATCTATCCCCCATGTTGATGTATATCCGCTTGTTTTCAACTCTTCACGTTCTTTTGCATAGAACGCGTTTAATCGCTCATCATGAGATAAATGTATTCTCTTATCGATCCAATACCATTCAGTTCCATTGATTGATCCTTCAAAGACCCAATTCAACATTACATGCTCATTTGAATTTCTATTTCGGATTGAATAGCATGTTGGAACTAGGTAGCGTCCGACACCAAGGTCTACACCCATGTACGAATTAGGCTCATTCAGAGTTCTACAATTCACACATGTTCGACCCACGAAATCATCTAAGGCGCCTTTACCCAATGAAGAGAAGAAGACTTTAACTTGTCCTAATTTGTATGGATTCCGCCAGATTTTCTGCTTACCAAAGCTGCCCAGCCAATACAGCGCTCCATTGTCATCAAAATCATACTCGTATTTGAATTCAATAGGTGTTTTGCCAGGGAAATGTGGATTTTGCTTAAGGTTTGATTTTTTGACTGGTTGTCCACTTTCTTGACTCCAACCGCCTCTGGTAGGATCCATGGATTGAGAAAGAGGTAGTGATGTTGGATGACTCGTGTAAGTGGGTGCCGTTTGATAAGGATACGTCATATTCAAAGCGTGAACATTGCTCATATCTTCCCTGGGATCAAACTGGTTCATGGCGTAGTCTCCTGAGTGTTTCATGCTCGGTTTTTGAGGTTGACCTGACGAATAGACCGGATGGTATGAGCCTGTCATATTGTCAGACCGGCCTGAACTTGGCTGACGGTCGGGATATTCTGAGTGCAAGTGCTCGTTATGAACCTGATTTTTCATAGGATGCCCCTTGCCTTGCTCGTATTTTGAGGGATTACTCAGACTCGAGAGCATTTCCTGCTTTTGTCTCCTTATTCGGCTCTCGTAGCTCAAACGTGGTTTCACTTCCTGCACCGGGTGGTACTTATCATTGGTACCCTCGTAATCAGCGAGTTTCGCGCTGAGAGCTTCCATGAAAATATCTTTGAATGGAGAGAAGATCGGTGACTTTGAAGCATTTATGAGTTGATCATGAGAAACAAAAGGCAATCGAATCAATTTGATGAGCTCTCTTTTCTGATCGTCAGACAACTTCACAATTGCCAATCTCTTTTGGATTGCATTCTCCTCTTCCGACACTGTAGGCAATTTCTCTTGTGGTTTGACAGGCACCTCCTCCACTTTTTTCTCTTCATTTGGCTTTTCCTCAACTTTCTCCTCTATCTTCTCCTCGGCTTTATCCTCTACCTTCTCCTCGGTTTTATCCTCTGCTTGATCCTTACTAATTGGAGTTGCATCCTGCTCTAGAATTTCATCTGCCGTAAAATCGTTTTTAGGAGTGGACATGTTATCTGGAGACCTTTCATCTTGAATCGATTGCGACTCATCTAGTTGCTTTGGACTTCCAAGACTTGTGTCTTTCTCTACTTCAGCGAATTTTACATGCCTATCTTTGCTTTTCGGTGTCACTGAGTTTTGAATGAGTTTAAGCTCGGGTTTTTCAGGGATGTTTTGAGCAGGGTTTCGTATTTCTTGAGTAGTTTCAGGTAGCTCATCCCTCATTTTGATATATTCCGTCACTATCTCGATCATTTTCCTTTCATCTTCCACGTAGAGGTCATCTCTTTCAAGCAATTGCTTCATCACATCAAATGGAAGCGACAACAATGCTTTGTATTGTTTTTCCGTGTGAAGCACTGCTGCAAGCTTCTTTGCTAAATTTGTCACCGCGCTTACCTCTAAACTAGGAGCATTCAATTTGATTGCATGGAATACGAGTTTGACTGGATTTCTTTGATCAGGAATATCTGGATGGATGTAGTTATTGAGAAGGTGAAGCGCATATTCACATTCAAACAGATGGAATAACGAGTAGAAATCCAAGGCAGTTAGGCCGTTTAACCCTAGTTTCTTGAGTCCTTCAAAATCATCCAGAGAATAAAAGAACCTCAAGACAGCTTCCAGAGGGTCTTGGCTTAATTCTTCTTCGCTATAGAGAACTGAGTCAGGGATTTTCACGCGAACCGCTTTCTCGCCTGCAGATAAAGGATGCTCTTCGAAGTATTTCTTGAAGAATTTTGACGCGGCTGCGAGAATATTTCGGTGACATTTAAAGGATTTTTTGCCTGACTCAATGATACAGTCGCTGAGAAACTCATTGTCAAACAACCAGACGAGAGAAGGCTTCTCTGGCACAACAGTTAGCTGCTCGTGGACAGGATGCTCGATGTGATGACTCTTCATATAATAAAAATTGTTATATAATTTCACAAGAGTAATGCAAAAACTCTTCAACGATTAAGATCCAATGTGATTGGAAAAAAATTCGCTTTGATATTTCTTTCTCTCACATACACACTCATACTAGCAAAAAAAGGAGCATCTAAGATATCCAGATATCCAACTACCTTCAGAATGATCGCATTAAATTATTTTTTTTCTAGATAAGACACATGTCGTGTTAATTTTCGATAATAGAATAGCCCAAATACAGAATTTGATTTAAAGAGACATTAATTTAGGATATTGCAATGAGACCACCACAACAACAAAGTGCAATGGGAGGCGCAGTAAGATGGTCAGGTTAGCCAGGAATTGACATTTGCCACTATAGGACCAATTGGATGCGAACGAGATGAGGAAAATCAATGAAAGTGCTTTGAAGAATAATGCCTATCAATTAGGAAAAATGTAAAACTGCGCTGATCCCTTTGGTATTTTAAACTTTTGTGTTTGTGGGGTGATAGGAGAACTTATTCTGCGTTGAGCAGTGGAGTTTGCGCTGGAGCTCTCGGCCTTGGTATGCTGAATGGAATCTTGTTTTACACGATCATGTTCTTCATCACATCTGTGGTAATTGCTGCGAAGATGAATTTCAAGATAGAAGCATACTTCATAAAATCCGGAAATGTTATCTTTGATATGTTTGGCAAAGATCTTTTGGTAAGCATTTCTCCCAGAATTCTGAAAATTAATGATTTCTATTAGCTCTATATCGTGATCTGGACGATTTTCCACAACTTGGTTAATATTCTATAATGGAAGTGGTTTTACAGTGCAATGATAGTTTTTATTTTGCGTAATATTTGCTGGGAATCGTAAACAGGAAAGAGATTTTGTAAATAGAGCGGTCATTGCCTACGGAAAAATTTCAAAGAGATTCAATTGCTCATCAATACAACAATACTTCCTTTCTAAACTGAATGAAATCTTTAGTTGATTGATATTGTCACGCAACGTAAAGGAATCGCCTTTGGGTAGCCGAGGCTTGGTAATAATGAAGGGCTGAATATTCAAAATTTGGTCGTAGAGCAATCTCAACAAAAAATTTGAGATTAAGGTCATAAAGAATAGAACTTGAGAGGAGGTTTTCTTTCTGCTAATGAGCAATGTAGAATATTGTGGTAGCATTTTTGCTGCAGATGAAAATTAAAAGAAGTGTAGCAGTCAAAAGGTGCAAATAGTACTAAACGTAAACGCGAAGAAAAATATGAAACATAATAGTGTTTTCTGTAGTTAGATAAACAAAAATTTCCAATTCAAAAGAGGTCTGCCATGTACAACATCGCCACAATTATTCTACTTTGATTATAATACGAAAGTTCATTCGATACAAGCCTATCGAGAAAGAGAGAGAGCATTCTCAGTAATAGTAATACAGAAATAGTTAAGCTCTTCAACCTCTGGCTCTAACTGATATACATCGTGATTCATTCCTCCCAACAACAAAATTATTTATATTATAAAGCCTCAATAAATATGGATTATCCAATGCATAGTACCTTTCGCTCAATACAATTTGAAACTAACAAGTCATAGGTCCGCCTCAATTTAACTTGAACTTACCGAAACCAAGGCACTCTCAACAGCAGCTGCAGCCTCAGCCACAGAAATCAATTGATTCAATTGTTATCAGCGTTCCCAAGAAGACAGTGAAGGAAAATCCTTATGACTACTACTACCACAGTGACCAAAAAGCCAAACAAAGAGAGAAGGATCTGGAATATCAGCGCCAGCGACAACTTTTGCTTGATAGAATTAATCAAGGAAATCGGCAGGTAGCAGTTCTCATAGGCTTGCATCTGAATTATTTTCGTACATTACAGGCAAATTCAAATCCGATAATGAGATCTTCATCAGTTCCAAAACTTCCAATGCTAACCAAAAGCGCAGCCGACCCTCTCAATCAATCACATGCTTCAAATCATCAGCATTCAAATAATGCAACAGCTGATATTTCTACGATACTAAGAGAACTACGTCATGAGCAAAATCGGCCAAAGCCTCTAGCTCGCAATAGTGATATCAATGTGTTATTAGAAAGGCAGCAAAAGCTAATGGAGCAGGTGATGAGTAAAATCGACACAATTAGAAAAGGGCCCGATCCTGCCAGATTTTACAGCCCAGCGATAAGCAAAAAAAGTCATCCTATGCCTTTGGCGCCAATGTTGATAAATAATAAAGAATCTGATGAGGAAGAGGACGAGAGACATTTTGATGAGAGAGTTCGAGAGATGCAACGGCATATGGAAATGAAACAATTGATGACACAGCAGCAGGAAAGGATCGAGAAACTAACAATGATGCAGATGATGATGGCTAATAATAGGAGACGAGAACCCGAACTTGACGACGACGATGAAGATCCAACTCCAAGAAATCGCAGCGTAGGGAGCCACAGAAGGACCGATGGACCGGTAAAGAAAAGAAGACCTAGAGGAGGTGAAGAAGAGGAGGCGAAAACTGGAAGGAAAGAACCGAGAAAAAGGCCTGCAGAAAAAAAGACGCATGATATGGCCATACAGCACGAGCCAATCGAGTCTAATGAGCCTCAGAGGAATGCTCCTCAATCAAGGAATAAAAATCGCGCTTCGCAACAAAGTAATACTCCCGGAAGGAACGAGGAACCATCAGTAGAAAAAAAGTATCCGCCAGCGGAAAGTCATCAAGCACCGTCGAACTATCAGAGAGGCGCTCAGCCCAGAGAAAGGAATAGCAGTGCACCAATGAGGCATGAACCAGCAGCTGATCTTCCTCCTGAGAGGAGAGAGCCAAATCGTCCAGTAGAAGGAAGAGCCTCAAATCAAAGTAGCGATAGGAGAGGATCCAATCAAAACATCGACAGGAAAGTAGCTACACAGACTCCCTATGAAGAGAATTATAGCTATAACAATATCGTGCTCCAAGATAGAGATGAACCGAGACTCCGAAGTCATACCGGAGAGAACGCAACAGCTGGAAGACCAAGTCAGAAGCAAATTCTCAGTCAAAATGATCTTGCGAATCCAAAAGAAACCAATAGTCAAAAAATGAATAACAGCCAAGCTGCGACCCCACAGCAAATTCTGAGCCAAAAAAATATCGGCAGCCAACAGGAATTTGACAATCAAAAACAAATTAATAACAGCCAGGCTGCCAATCAAAATCAGTACTCGAGTCAGAAAAATATTGGTAGTCAGAAGGATATGGATAACCAGAAGCAGATTAATAACAGCCAAATCACCAACCAAAATCAGAACATGAGCCAAAAGAATATTGGGAGCCAAAAGGAGTTCGATAATCAAAGGCAGAGTAGCAATCAGAGGGGGATCCAAAGTCAACAGAAAATCGTTAGTCAAAACGATATTATTATTAGTGGAGACGGCACAATATTTGATGACCATGACAACCACCCAAGAACGACCTCCGTCCAACATCAACTGATTCAACTTAGACTAAGGAAGTAACTTTTCAAAATTTTTAGTCCATTTCTTAGTTTTTCGCACCGAAACAGCTCGAGAAGCCGGCTTAGGATCATGCTTTGGACTATCTACTTCCCTGCGATCGTTCAAAATCACTGTAGTAAGGTCATTGAGCCTCACCTAAAGAAAATTGGAACGAATATGACCCTGCTTTTACCTGAACTTGAAAAGGTATTGCTCCTTCTGATCTCTCATGGGTTATTAAGTCTTTTTAATAGCATCTCACTGAAAAATTAAAAGTGCTTCTTCAGCCAGTGCTGGTTGAGGTAGAATAATTTCAGAAAACGTTTGGTTTAACATACAATATCAGTTTATATATGATCCCGAGAGATTTTACGAAAAAACTCAACGCGGTGAGGCCACTAAGGTAGAAACTGACGAAATTATCAAAGAAATAGATGTAACACACTGTTTAAATTATATTTGATTACTAAATTAATAAATAGGAAAGAGTGATGTGGATAATGAGGAAAATTCTTGATAACTCAACGATGGAATTTCTTGGAGAATTGGTCATTTTGTATTTAGGTAAATCAAGTTCTGGTAGGTATCTGACTAACATCCCCAACATAAGCGAACATCTCGATGGATAAGGTCATCATCCCTGATCATGTGGTCTCATTATTCGAGTTACGTAGACTGAGGTTCAGTCCGAGATTTCAAAAACTGCTGTAAATATTTTGTTATGGATAAACAGTTAATTCTGGTCGAAAAGTCTTTCTGCAGGTGAGAAAGGGAT
>ENA-UOUE01001063-UOUE01001063.1-compost-metagenome-genome-assembly--contig:-NODE-1063-length-19253-cov-15.611963_pt1 | contig 19253 bp, 32 predicted proteins | sample MGYA00238146_ERZ747223 | MGnify/ENA primary metagenome ERZ747223 (study PRJEB28781, sample SAMN06268865) | compost metagenome | isolation source: single cell | place: USA: California, Emeryville, Joint...
TTTATTTAGAAATGTCAATAGATATTGTCTTTGAAAGCTAAGTTTCCTGTATATTGGTCTAATCAGCAAGAAAATGGGTCAGAGGTAGCCGCGCGTGGGTTATGGCAGACATTGGAAAATATAATTTGTGCAATATTTAGAGATTTTCTTAAAGAGAACAGAAAAATGGCAATATCTCGAGAAAAAAAAAAATTGGCACGTTAGCGCAGATGATACCTGAAGTCACTGCGATAACAATCACGCATAGTTTTCCAAAAATCCTCAGTTATTCATCTGAGAGTCTATGTTAAGCTCTGACAAAAGGAGTCTTATTTTGTGATTTCTTGCTATACTGCGAAAATAATTCATTAAGGCTTTATCATATAGTTAAGAAAGGATGCTGGCTCTCAGCCAGAGAAGTGTGGATGCTAATTTTGCAAGCTTATCGTCAAAACCAAGGAAGATTTTTTCAGAAAAATCGAAATGAGTGAAATGGGTGAGCTGGTAATTAAAAGTTTGGACCGGTGCGGATGAATTCACTTGACAAATGAATTAATCAAGGTTATGCCAGCACGACTCAATTTCGACTTAATTTAAATATTTTAAAGCATGCTCAGGTTTATAACTGCAGGAAATCGAAGAATTAATAATCTTTTGTATTCAAATGCAATCTAAGAGCAATCTTAGCTTCTTGTTGCTTTTAGCGACAATCTCTTCTTTTGGTAAATGCCGCTTCAAATGCGTATTTCGCTAACTTTTCTTTTTATATAGTTTTCTTAGCGAATGGTGCGGTTTGGCTTCAGAACAGCCGCAGCTTCGCTGCTCACTCGTGCTCCAATCCAGTTTACGACAGTCGATGGTCATACCCATGGAGAGTGACTTACTGCCGTGGAAACTACTTCGTCGGTATGGCAGGCGCTGGAGAGAAGATGACCACGACATTCTACGAAGTACCTCCTCATACCTCCGTTCAAATATCCTTCAAGCTTGCGCTCCTCGATTCGTGGGATCAGGAACACTTCTATGTCATCGTTGACGGCGTTTACCGATATGACACCTATACTGCCTGGCAATGGCATAACGCTGCCTCGGACAGAATTTGCGCTACGGACTCCTGGCCTGACACTTTCGTTGATGTCAGCTTGAACTTTGCCCACACCGCAACAGCCATGACCATTGTTTTCACCAGTTCTCTCGATCAAGTTTGGTGGGATGAGTCATGGGGTATTTGTAACTTCAACCTCTACTTCGCTGGTTGCGGCGCAGGTCAATACAACTACAATGGTGGATGTGTTAATTCGTGCCCCTTCGGAACTTACATCAGTGGATCGAACTGCGTTGAATGTACTACTTCTACTTGTATCTCTGGTACGTCAACCATGTTCAGCTGCAGCAACCCCGCACACGACACCAGATGGACCTACAACGGTGGTTGGACCACTGTTGCCTGCGGAGGATACAATTTCGTTGGACCATACACCCTCAGTAACTACCTTTACGCCCCAACTTTGTATTTCAAGGATTCTCATGCTGGTGTCAAAATCAGCTTCTTGTTTGGTTCCTTCGATTCATGGGATCACGAGAGATTCGTCCTCAGAGTAAACGGCATCGACACCTTCCAAGTCAGACCTTGCCTCGACAGAGGATCAAGAACCCAACTCTGCAGAAACACTGCTTGGAACGACCAACTCGACAGAATTTCAGTCGGTGTCAACCACACTGCTCAAACCATGTCCCTCCAATTCTTCTCTGAGTTGAACCAAGACGCTTGGGATGAATCTTGGGGTATTTGCGACCTTCAGATCACTGCTTACCCATACCAAGTGGACAAATACGGTAACCCTCTTGATGGTGGCAATGCTAACTACAATTCATACGTCACCTACTTCTCTTGTTCCAACGCAGCCAGAGATGCCGGTTGGGACTACTGGATGGGTTATACCCGACAAGCCTGTGGTGGTCGCTGGTATTTGGGAGGTTTCGGTTCCGGTGAATATCTCCAAAAAGATTTCCATGAACTTCCTACCCATGCCTCCGTTCACATTAGATTCCAATTCGCTTCCATCGACTCTTGGGATTGGGAAACCTTCTACGTCAATTTAGACAACACCAGAATTGTCACAAAATCATACCAACATGATCAGAGCAACAGAGTCCAAGTTTGCGGTCAAGCGTGCTGGAGAGATTTCCTCGAACTCGTTGACGTTGAAACTAACCACAACAAAGGCTTCATGAGACTTACCTTCGGTTCAACCCTCGACCAATACTGGACTGATGAAGCTTGGGGTATTTGCGACCTTCAAATCTGGTTCAATAAATGCCCTGTCGGCCAATTCCTTCAAGGATCTTCTTGCGTTAGCAGCTGCAGCTGGGGTTACGTTGAAGAAAGAGACACCAGAACTTGTGTCTCATGCGCTTCCGCTGGCACTACTTGCGTCAGCAGCGGTACAAAGATCTATCCAAGCAACGCAGTTAAAGAACTCCCAGGCTGGACCTACAACCAAGGCTTCAAGACCACTTCTTGCGCTGGCTACAACTTCCTTGGTAAATACGGTTCTGGCGGTATCGCTACGGGTCCTGTCAAGATCACTGACCCTCACAAGTCCATTATCATGAGCTTCAGACTCGCTCCTATTGACTCTTGGGACTACGAGCACTTCTACATCTCTGCTGACAACGTTTTGGTCTTCGACCAATACTTCTGGACCTACGCTGACGGAAAGTCCAACATCTGCCACTCCGGATGGTGGGAAGAAGTTCAAACCTTCACGATCGGTTTCGCTCACAGCAGCCCAGATCTTACCCTCAAATTCTGGTCATCCCTCGACCAAGCTGCTGATGACGAAGCTTGGGGTATTGGTGACATCACTTTCACTCTCACCGACTGCCAAGTCGACAAATGGGGTCGCTGCAAGGATAATAAGATCACCGGTAATACTCTCACTGCCTTCGCTTGCTCATCAGGCATCAGAGAGAACGACTGGGATTACGTCCCTTACTACTCCAAGATTCAATGCGGTGGCAACTGGTATGCTGGTAGATTCGCCAACGGAGGATCAATGTCCACCAACTTCTTCGGTCTTCCTACCCATCAAGCCCTCACCTTCCAATTCAACCTCGCCATGCTTGATTCCTGGGTTGGTGAAACCTTCTACTTCAAGGTCGACAACACTGTCGTTTACTCCAAGTCCTACTCAACTCAAGGTAGCAATGTCTGCGGAGCTGGCTACGGCGACAGCTTCTTCCCTGTTACTGTCACCATTGGACATCAAGCTAGCACTCTTAACCTCCAATTCTACTCCAATGCCAAGAACACCTTCGAATATCAAGGATGGGGTATTTGCGACCTGAAGATCCTCATAAACTCTTGCCCTGCCAATCAAGTCCTCCACGGAACTACTTGTGTTAGCAGCTGCCCTTGGGGAATGTACGCTCTTCCTACAGACCGTATTTGCCAGAATTGCGTTGACGGAAGCCCTTGCGTCAAAGACTCTTACAACTTTATCCCAAGCACTGGCCCTAAGGCAATCACTGGCTGGACTTACACTCCAAGCTTCAGAACCTACCAATGCTCCGGTGATGGTAACAGACACTACCTCAGATATGGTATTGGTGAAAGTGTCTCCGGAAGACTCTACATGGGTGCTCAGCACACCGCTGTCATCCTTTCCTTCAGATTCCTCTCCCTCGACTCTTGGGATTGGGAACATTTCAACATCAAGGCTGACGGACAAGTCGTCTTCTCCGAATCCTTCTGGTATGGTGAAGACGGTAGAGTTCAAATGTGTGGTCTCAGCAACTGGCTTGATGACACCGAAAACTACATCACTGCTTTCAACCACACTTCTCAGACCCTCGATCTCGAGTTCTCTTCTACCCTCAACCAAGATCTTTCCGATGAATCTTGGGGTATTACTGACTTTACTGTCACCTTGGTTAAATGCTCCAACAACGTCGGTGTTGACAACTTCGGAAGATGCCTCAACTCAGTCAGCAACAGCCGAACCTACACTGTTTTCAGCTGCCAGTCTCCTCTCAAGGATCTCTACTGGAACTACGAACCTGGATACGCCACCTACGGATGTAACGCTGAAACCTTCGTCGGTAGATACGGTGCTGGAGGCTCCGTCTCCACCTTCTTCAGAGGTGTTCCTTCTCACCAGAGTGTAGTCGTCAAATTCCACGTCTTGGCTACTGATAAATGGAACTCTCAAAAATTCATTGTCAAGGCTGACGGAAAGAACGTCTATGACAAAACTTTCACTTGGAGTGATGATGCCAGAAGACCACTCTGCGGCAATACCGGTACCTACCAAAATGATATGGTCGACACTGTCGAAGTTGCCTTCAACCACAACCTCAACCAACTTGGCCTCACCTTCACCTCCAATCTCGACCAATCCTTCCAATCTCAAGGATGGGGTATCTGCAACGTTGAAGTTAGCTTCAATGTCTGCCCTGTCGGCAAATTCCTCACAGGTGATCTTTGCGTTGACGTCTGCCCATGGGGACAATACCCTGACGCTCTCACCAAGAACTGTCTCGCTTGCACGACCAGCATGTGCGCTGATCTTACCACATACACTGCTCTCACTCTTATGCCATGCAGCAACCCTGCTAAGCTCAGTCAATTCACCTACGTCGCCAAATACCAAACCGTTAAGTCAGGTACCAACACATACGTCGGTCCATTCACCCAAGGCGATTACATCTCCGGCCCAGTCTACTTCAAGAACCCACATTCCGGTGTCATGGTCTCATTCAACCTCTTCACTCAAGGAACGTGGAACCACGTCTTCACCGTCCAAGCTGATGGCAAGACTGTCTTCGCTGAAACCGTAAAGGGAAGCAAGACCATTGTTCTTGGTTTCAATCACACCACTACACTTGCCAACCTCAAGTTCTTCGCTGGTACCATCTCCACTTCCCAAACCTGGAGCATTTGCGACTTGGCTGTCACTCCAATGGATGTCCCAGTCGACAAGTACGGTCAAGGTATTCCTACCGTTGATTCTGATGGCGATCTCGAAATCACCAAGTCAATGTACAACACCATCCAACAAATCGCTTGCCTCTGCAGCTCTGGCTCCGCTTTACCTGCCACTTTCCTCAATAGCGGTTACATTGGTCTCGTAGCAGCCAGCACTGGTGGTAAATTCAGCATTTGCGATATTGCCAAGGCCAGCTACTGCTTCATCTCTTGCGGAGAATGCCTATGCAATGGCAAGAAAGTCACCTCCCCTAGTGCTCAAGCCCTTGAAGCTGTTGTCCTCAAAACTTCCGCTGCTAAGAAGATCACCTGCCCAGGTGGATGCAAGGACACTTTCAGCGCTGGAAAGACTTACACTGGTGAGAGCTTCGCCGCTGATTGCGCCAACTTCAACGTCAACAACGTTAAGTACAAAGTCACTCAGACCTCTACCACCACCCTCACCCAAACCATGATTGTTGAGAAGAGAGCTGATGCTGATGACAACCAACCTAAACCAACCAAGCCACCAAGAAGCCACACTGGTATTGACTTCGGCCCAACTCCTCCAGTCACCACCTGCAGCAGCCAAGTCTTCCAAACTACCACTGTCACTTCTGACCTCATCAACATCCTCGGTGACGCCACGATCTCTGCTTCCAACAACTTCACTTTGACAAGCGGCAAGAAGAACCAAAGAAGTGCTATCTGGTACAAGAAACCAGTCGACATCACTAAAGGTTTCAAGGTTGAATTCATGCTTAACCTCTTGAACCCAACTTGCACCAAGATCACCTTCACTGAAACTAGAAACTACCAGACTACTGATTGCACAGTCACCACTGACACCTTCGACAACACCATCACCAACAAAGTCTGCACCAACACTCCAAAGACTGAGATCCTTACCTACCAGAAGGACTCTGACAACTGCGGTTCAGAAGGTGTTGCGTTCGTCATTCAACCAAACAATCCAAACCAACTTGGTAATGGCGGTGCTGGTCTCGGTTACGAAGGCATTCTCAATGCTCTTGCTATTGAATTCGATGCCTCATACAACTACATCAAGAACGACCCTGACAACACCAAGGAACGCCACATTTCCATCATCTTGAAGAAAGGTGCTGCTGATGGAAATGAAGACAACTCCATTGCCTGGAACGACAAGCCTCTTGACTTCAAGGCATGGGACATGACCAAGGGTGTCGAAGCTGGACAAGTTGTTAACCCACTTGTCAGAATCGAGTACATGGGCTACCAAATCAGAGTTTACCTCAACAACATCCTGCAATTGTCCTACTCTTACCAACTCAACCTCGCTAAGGAACTCGGTCTCTCTTCACCTCAATTCTATGTCGGTTTCACCGGTTCCACCAGCGAACTCGTCCAGACCTCTTCCATCTTCGCCTGGAGCATCGGTGAGGTTCAACCTTACGCTGATACCTCTATTGCTGAAATCTACTATCCTTCTGGAGCCACCCAAGAGCAGATCAACAACTTCATGGCTGCTGGCACTCCATTCGATGTCTACATCACTGTTAAGGATAAATGCAGCAATTCTTACTCTTTCACCGATCTCTCCAAGATCAACCTCGTTGACGTCAACGGTATCAAGGTCTTCGGCAACAACACCTGTACCCTTCTCAAGAAGGAAGTCAACACCAACAATGCCGTCGCTGCTCACTTCAGATTGAGCATCTCTTGTACTGTTGCTAAGCTCAACTACGTCAACATCCAATTCGACGGAAGAGCTATCAGAGACCAACCACTTATGTGGAGAACCATCGCTGGTCCAGTCAGCAAGGCTAACCTTCTCTTCGATGTTGATAACAAGAAGGCCATCGGAAGCGGAAACACTGACAACACCTTCGTCTTCATGCTCAATCTTTCTGATGCTTATGGCAACGTTGTCAATCCAAATCCACTCCAAGTCGTCTCTGCCCTCAAGATCACCTGGCCAAATCCTTCTGACTCTAAGGCAACCCACACCGCTGTCTTCAGCACTGACACCAACCTCTACTACGTCTTCGTCGATGCTGATAAGACCGGTACTTACACCATCTCCTCTCCTTGGTTCGCCAACAGCAGAACTTACCAATTCGTGATCAATGGAGGTCTCGCTAACGCTTCCACCAGTTCCGTTGAACTCGTTGACGCTGGCTTCAAGCCACTTACTAGCTTCAATGGTCTCCAAGCCGGTCAACACACCGTCAGAGTCCTCCTTCACGTCAGAGACTCCAAGTGGAACGAGCTCCCAGTCAAGACCCAGAACGATATTGCTGTCCAACTCTACTGGACATATGATGAAATTGGTCGCAGCATCGTCACCACTCCAGTTGCCATTCAACATCAACTCCTCCAAACTCATCCAAGCTTCAAGATTGACCAAGCAAGAGGCCAAGCCTACTTCGAAGTTGTTCCAACCTCCATTGGAGTCAACTCGTTCGTTACCTACATTGCTGGCGGTAAGGCTGCTTGTGCTGCTTGCACTCTTAAATTCGTCCCTGGACCTTATGTTTGGGAAAACACTAGACTTTGGGTCTGGCATCCATCTCTCAACATCTACTACGATGACTTGCAACCTTCCTCATCCGTCTTCAACGACAAGCCATTCTCCATCTTGGCTGTCCTCAGAGATAAGTACAATAACGTCATCGACGAAAATCCATTCAACTTCCAAATTGTCATGAGCGGCCACAATATGGTTCCATTGAACTTCACCGCTTGCAACCAAACCTACAAGTTTGGCAAGAAGTATACTGCCTGCACTAACGAACTCGCTCACTCCTTCATGCATTTGGTCGGCAAACTTGGCTACACCGTCACCATTACCCACGACACCGATAAGACCAAGGCTCCAATCACCCGCAAACTCGATGTCGTCTCTGCTTGGGATGATTCTGATGCTGGTAACGGTCCTTTCGTTCCATCATACACTCAATGGTGGCCATACCTTAACCATCCATACATCTACGCTGGCCAAGAGAACTACTACTTCATTGTTCTTCTCAGAAACAGCGAAGGAAAAAGATTCAATGACTGGATCGACACCTCAAGAATCAGCGTCAGAGTCTTCGACCATGCCACAGGCGTTGAACTCACTAATGACAAGACCAAGGCCTCTATCTGGACCAACGTCTACTGGAAATGGGGATACTATGCCGTCGGAAGCAACATTAAGAAGGCTGGCACCATCAGATATCAACTCACCATTGATGGCAACACTATCAGCAACGGAAACTACTACGTCACTGTCAAGCCTTGGGTCCCTGATAATGGTTACATCCAAACCGATGTTCTTCAAGGCAATAAGGGAGCCCTCTTCAAGGAAGGCTGCGTTGAATACACTCAATACTTCACTTGGTATGTCTACGATCAATACGGAAACCCAAGTGACTACGCTGCTAACAGACTCCACCTCGAAATCAAGGGTGCTAACGATCTCTACTGGAGCCCAACCATGACTAAGGATAGCTCAGTTCAAGGCAAATACTATGTCTCTTGGAACACTCCTTATGCCATGAACTACACCATCAACTCTTACTACTTCAGAAACAATGCCGCTGGAAAGAACTACTACGTCTACATGAGACCTGGTTTCCCAAGCAGAACCACCTCATATTCTCAACTCCTCCTTGACCCATCAAAGGGAACCACCTTGGTTGCTACTGATGTCATCCACTTCGCCATCAGACCAAGAGATCGATTCGGAAACGACATTCCAACAGAGCACTTCGTTGGCAAGACTGACAACTTCACTCTTACCTACATCGATCCTAAGACTCAGACCCACGTCCAAATGACCAACAACACCCACGGTAAGAACCTCCTTGGCAAGGTCTACAACGCTGCTAGCGTCTTCGTCATTTGGACTGAAACCCTCAACAGAGCTGGTACCACCTCTTTCAGACCTCTTTTGAAGGGTCAATCTGTTACCTGCTCAGTCTGCTCTATCCTTGTCGATCCAAATGTTGGCTACTTCCCTAACGTTGAAATTTCTCTCCTCCAGAACGGTGCCACTAAAGCCGTTCAGCCAACTGATTCTATCACCCTTAACAACTGGGAGACCTATCCAATCTTCACCCTTCAAATGGCCGATATCGTTCACAACTTGAGAACTATCGACGCTGGATGGTCTAACTTCAAGGCTGCTCTCGAGCACACTGGTAACTCTTCCAGATACAACTACACCCTCACTCCAGCCATCTGGGCTTCCGGAATGAAGTTCGCCTTCCAAACTCTTGATCCTCAAATCGAGAACTACAAGGAGAGTGTCTACAACAAGGAATGGACTCTTAAATTCTCCGCCGTCAAGAACGGACAAACCTTCCTTAAAGAGTTCCCTAATATCCTCATGTACGGTCAAGGACCAAATGCCGATAGAGACTTCGACAATGCTGACATCGACCCAACCCAATCTGTCGTTGTCCCAGCCTACACAACTCTTGAGGCTGGTCGATCCGCCATGGTTACCCTCCAAGTGAGAACTAAGAATGGTAAGATCAGAAAGGACACCTACGCCAACATTGCTAGCGCCATTCAAGTCAGCGTGACCCCTGCTCATACCGCCATTAGAACCTCCGTCAGAAGCGCTGGTTGCTACGGTCACTACATCATCACTCTCTACGGTGAAAAGGCTCAGAACTACACCATCAATGTCAAGATCATGGATGACTACAACAACATGAGAGCTATCACTCAACAACCAATCCTTAACATCTATCCATCATATCTTGACCACAGCATTCTTCAAAGCGATCAAAATGATGCCGCTGGCAATCCTATTCCTCTTACTGTCGACTACAACTACACCTTCACCCTTACTCCTTATGACAGATTCAAGAACGTCATCTACAACATCGCTGCTACCTATGCTGGTGTTAGCGTCACTCCTAAGAACTCATATTCCTGCCTCAACACCATCGGAAGAACCCTCCTTTCTAGCGGTCTTTACCAATACACCATCACTCAAAAGACTGTCGGCACTGTTCTTCTCAGAGCCTCTTACCTTAGAAACGCTGACAACCTTCCAATCAACTCTTTGGAGCTCACCTTCAAGCCAGGTAAATTCCACACCGTCCAATCCATCGGTACACTCATCCCTGATGAAATCAACGCTGGTCAGAGCTATGTCCTTAAACTCTACCCAAGAGATCAATATGGCAATACCATCTATATTGATGATGATACTCAAGAGCCATCTGATGTTGCCGGCAGAAAATTGAGCCTTATCCACACCTATCCTAACGGCACTAACGTCAACCTCAAGGCTGAACCATTCATTACCTACTGGAAGTTCGACCCTAACGTCGCCATCACCCGTGCTGGTGACCACAAGTTCACTCTTACCTACGACGATGTCCCAGTTACCCTCTCTAAGAGTATCTTGAAAGTTTGGCCACTCCCAGCTGACTTCGGCTCAACTCAACTCTTCCACTACGATCTTGCAAAGAACATTCAAACTGAATATGATGGAAACTCCTTCGAGTTCGATGCTGGTCAACTCCCAACCGTTGCTGTCATCTTGAACGATCAATACAACAACACCATTGTTGAGTTCCCTAAGACTTGGGACATGAAGGTCTACATTAGAGACAGAGCTGAACAACTCGACAGAATCATGATGTGCGCAAGCGGCAACAAATTCAGCATCTGCCCTGCTGATAAGCCAACCTGGTACACTCTTGCTCCTTCTGTCTCTTACAGCATCTTCGTCACCTGGGGAACAAGCGGCAAGAAGTACTGGAACTTCAAATTGTTCGGTTTCAACGAAAGCGACAGTGATCTCTCCAACTACCCATTGAGCGTCCAGAACTCAATTCTCAGCCCAACCACCGAACAATCCGTCACTGCTGGTCAAAACCTTACCTTCTTCATTGAACTCAGAACTGTTGATGGCGGTCGCAAGGCTCTTGTCTTCGAAAATCCAGACCAAAACATCACCTTCGAAATTGATGGTCTCGTCCAAGGCACCGATTTCAATGTCAGCTCAACTGAAGGTGATAAGGATGGAAGATACCTCACCACCCTCAGCATCTTCAAGGCCAGCCCTGCTTTAGCTCCTTACAAGGCTCGACTCGTCCTTGCCAACACCCTCTACGATACTGCCATTCCAAAGGTTACTGTTACCCCTGGTAGCTACAACTACAGCGTTGCTGTCTCAGCTAACCTCTCCTACGCTTTCCCTAAGGGTGTAACCACTCTTGAGAGCGGCACAACTGACTACACCTACAACTTCTACTTCCAAGCTGTCGACTTCTATGGCAACAATGTCCCTCTTGCTCTTGCCGACATCGGATTCAGTCTTGTTGACCCTCTTGGCAATCTCACTATTGCCACTCCAGCTCTCTTGTCACCTGGTCTCGTGAAGGGTAGCTTCCAACCTACTCTCACTGGTGAATACACTCTCGTTACCAAGGGAACCAACTTCACCTTCACCATCCTTCCTGGTACCCCTGATGCTACCTACACCAACTCCACCATTGACCACACTGAAGCTTTGGCTGCTGGCACTAACTTCACCTTCACCATCAACACCTTCGATAGATATGGCAATCCAGCTGAAGTCACTGAAGAGTTAACCACCCTCTTCAAGGTTTACTATAAGCAAGACGCTGATCTCTTCTACCAATACGCCACCTTCGTACCAGGCAGCATTAACGGCAACACCCTCAAGTTCACCGCCAACGTCACTGCCCAGGGTAAATACCAACTCTTCGCGACCCTCAGTGGCTTGGATCTTCTCTGCCAGACCTGCGCCATGACTGTCGTTCCTGGACCAATCTACCCACTTAGCAGCAGACTCTCTTACTACGACTTCAAGGGACAACAATTCGTTCACTGGAGCCGCGATAACCTCCTCAAGGAAGAGAACAAGATCTACACTCCTGTCTACCAACTCCAAGTTGCTGATGTCTTTGGCAATGTCTATGCTGACTTCCCAGAAAGCTACGTCTCAAGCGTCAGCTTCAAGCTCACTGCTCCTGCTGACAACGCTGAAGCTCTTCCTGCCCCAGGTTATGTTACCTACTACGCTAGTCTCACTGAAGGAATGATGTTCGTCAATGTTAGTCACGAATCCAACTCTACCTACATCGGAGGTAGCCAAGTCAATGGCACCTACACTCTTACCGCCACCATCGGAGGAGTTGCTATTCCTTACCAAGTCTTCCTTGTCGGTGCTGGTGCTTCAGACCTTGATGCTAGCTACGGCCCTCTTGATATCAACTCAACTTATATCAGCAGAGAATCTATCGTTACTTCCGTAACCACCCACGAACTCATCATGGTTGAGCTTAGAACTGCTGAAGGAAAAAGAAAGAAGGATGTCGCCTTCCCTAACATCACTCTCGAGTTCGTCTATCCTGACGCCCTTACCAACTACACTGTTTCAGATGGTGACAAGCCAGGCAGATACCTCATCAGTGTCCAGACCAACAGATCTTACCCTGCCTTCGCTGAACAGAAAATCTCTTACTGGATCAATGGCGACCTTTGCAACACTACCACATCTTGGGTTGTCGCCCCTGGACCAACTAGATACATTGTCAACATCACTGACTTGAGCGTCCTCGGATCCACTGACAGAGACTACAACATCCAAATCATTCCTCGTGACGAGTTCAACAACACCGCTAATGCCGTCCCTGAAGACATCTACGTCACTTTCCTCACTCCTGATGACAGTCCAATTCAATACAGTGCCAAGACTGACTCTATGGGTATCATCCACTACGACATTCAAGCCAAGGTTGCTGGTGAATACAGCTTCATCTCATGGATGTTCACTGATGGCCAGAACAACAAATTCTTCAAAATTAAGCCAGGAGTTATCAGCGGAGAGAGATCCAACGCCACTATCGAAGTCAGCGAAACCGTTGCTGGTAACATCGTCAAGCTCTACGTCTTCCCTAAGGACCAATATGGTAACCTCATCGATAGCAACGACACTGCCGTGAGAACGGCCTTTGCCATTTCTTACTCACTCAACGAATCTCCTGATGAAGTCTCTTACCCACTCAACTTCAATCCTGCTACCAACCCAGACTTCAAGGGTGCCATCTATGCTAACTTGACCTTCACTCAGGCTGGTAACTACAAGTTCTTCGTTCAATCCTCCCAGACGATGATTCCATGCACCAACAGCTGCGCCCTCTACGTTAAGTTTGATAAGCCTGAGCTTACCAACACTAAGTTCTTGGTGTTCGAAGGAAACAACGTCTTCAAGGAAACCACTCTTGCCACCATGCAAGCTGGAAGCAACAACATCAACATCGACGTCAACATCTACGATAAGCACAACAATCTCGTCACTTCATACACTGATCAACAACGCTTCCTTGCCGTCTGGTTCGGACACAATATGACTCAAATCGTTCTCAACAGCACCATTACCAATGGTGATCTCGCTTTGAGTGTCCCAGAAGACGTCCAGAAGAACGTCAGCTGGCTCGTCCCTGGCAGCGACTACACCATCCAACTCTTCTACCAAGAATGGGATATTGTTGCCAACGATTTCCTTAACATGTCCAACATCACCCTCGAACTCCAAATTAACGGTGTTGCTTCTGATGCTGGTAACGGTCCTATGGTTCCTCAACACGCGAAGATCGATGTCACTTCAAATAAGATCAGCAACCAGAGCGCCTACATCAACATGACCGCTGGTACTGAAGTTTCATTCGTCCTCACCCTCAGAACCATCAACGACCAAAGATACAACGAAGACTTCGATCCAAAGGATATCTCAGTCACTGCCAAGAACCAAGCCAACTGGCACTTCTCTTGGTACAGCACTGGTGCTAAGAACGTCTACACCATCTATGCCCAAACCAACAAGTCCACTGAGCTTGAAACCCTCACTGTCTTCGTCGATGGTGTTGCAGTTGGTCAACCAATCAACGTTCAAGTCAACCCTAACGTTCCTGACCTCTCAAAGACTGTTCTTCACAGACCTACTGAAGTTAAGAACCACGAAATCTTCGATATTGTCTTCGAGCTCTACGACGAGTATGGCAACCAATTCTACAACTCTTGGACTCTTGCCAACTTCACTGCCACCGTTAACTCCGGCAATGTCCATATCGTCAACGAACATCCATTCAAGTTGGCAAATAACTCTCTCACCATTCAAGTCGTTCCTTCATACCCACCAATGACCTTTAACCTTGAATTGAGCTACTCAATTGACGGAACTCAAACCGTCTCAGTCTTCGGTGAGCCACTTACCTTCACTGTCACTCCAATCCTTGACCCATACAGAACTGAAGTCACTGCTGATATCTTCACCACTGGTATCACTTCTGATCAAGAGATTGTCTACACTGTCTACCTCCACGACACTGAAGGATACTGCTACGAACCACTCGTCAATTTCACCACTAGCGTCTCTGGTCCTTATGCTAGCGCTGATCCAAGCAGCGACGAACTTATTGGTGGAAGCCTTACTGTCAACGAATTCGCCACCCCTGTCGCTGTTGCTCAAGAGACTAGTGATGCTACCAGCTGCCAGATGCTCTACTCTGTTTCATTCCCTGCTGGCACTGCCATGACCGCTGGCTACTACAGAATCCAAGTCCTCATGGAAGATGAGACTGGAACCTCAATCACCGTCTACAACCAGAAGGTCCTTAGAGTCGTCGCTGGTCCAATGTTCGCTCCTAAATCAGCCATCTTCGTCCCAGGCAGAGAGAACCTCGGCTCTCAACCATGGACCCTCCAAGTCGGCATTCCATTCACCTTCTTCCTCCAAGCCTATGACGTTAACACCAACATCATTACCGAAGCCAGACCTGACCAAGTTGGCGTTTCCCTCGACAGCGAGTACTACAACGCCTCAACCAACTACTTCGCCAACGGTACCTGGGCTATCACTCTTGTGATCAACAAGACTGGAGAATACCCAGCCTCACTCATCAACTTCCAAGTCAACGGTGATGTCGTTAACGCTGCCAACGTCCAATCCACCAACTTCCCAACTTCATTCATCTTGACTCCTGGCGACTGCTCTCAAGTCAATCCAGTCATCACTCCTAACTTCAACGACGGAATCGTCCTTGTTGGTGAAACCAGCAGCTACATCCTTACCTGCCACGACGTTTTCGGTAATAGAGTTGTTAAGGGAGGAGCTCAATTCAGAGCTAGCGTCCAAGGCAACCAACTCGATATTGTGGGCTCAGACATCCTCACCACCACCGTCACCGACAATAACGATGGTACTTACACCGTTTCATTCCAACCTTCCTGGTACGGTGTCTACATCGCCTACTTCTTCATCACTGAAAGTGCCAACTCCGCTGACGCCAACTATGGCTTACCACAAAGCTTCACTGCCATTTGGGATAAATGTAATGTCACCCATCCTTACTTATGTCCAAATGTTGACAAGTGCGTCAACTCCTACGTTCAATGCGATGGCCTCATCCCTGTTGATAAATGCCCAGATGCAATGAAGCCAATCGCTTGCACAAAGAACGGCATTGAAGACCAATGCGTTGAAGCTCAAGAACTTTGCGACGTTCCAGATGGATACACAACTTGCTTACCATTTGGTGACAACAAGATTGTCCCAACTAATAAGGTTGAAGACTACTGCCCAGCTTACGGTCTCGCCGGCTACTGCGGTAGCGATGTTCAATGCCCTGATACCACATGCAGAAAAGATTACTCTGACTGCGCTTCTCCATCACTCTGCCCAGTTGGCTACACTAGATGCCTCGATAACACTTGCGTAAGAGAAGCTAACGAATGCCCAGAATTCCAACCTTGCGACCCTAACAGTGACTACCCAATTAGATGCGCAACTATGGAATGCGTTGCTGATATTTCCGAATGTCCATCCAGAGTAACCTGCGCACCAGGCTTCTACGTCTGTCTCACTGATAACAGTTGTGTCCAATCAGCTTCTCAATGCAAACCTCCTTCTCCAAGCGGCCCACCAACCAGATTCACTTGCAGCTATGAAGCTCCAACTCTTTGCCCAACTGGTGAGTGCGTTGCGACATTCAGCCTATGCCCAGAACCAACTCCATCAAGCAGAAGACTCCTTGAAGAAGAAACCGGTCTCGTTCAAATTCTTGATGGTGGCTGCCCTGCTCCAAAGAAGAGATGCCCTGGCGGTGAGTGCGTCTTCAGTGAAATCCTTTGCCCAAAGGTCCTCAACTGCCCACCTAACACCATCAGATGCTCTGACAACACCTGCGCTGCTTCTGCTAGCCTCTGCTACAGTGCTTCCTGCACCGGTGCTAACTCCGTCCAATGCTGGAATGGCATGTGTGTCGATGACCAAGCTAAATGCCCAACAAGATCTTCATGCCCAAATAGCAAGCCAGTCAAATGCCACGACGGTAGCTGCGCTGACGAATTGTCTAACTGCCCTGAGTATGTTGCTTGCCCTGCTTATCTCCCAGTCCGCTGCGACTCAGGTGACTGCAGACAACACAAGAGTGACTGCCCAACTATCCCAACCTGCCCTGAATCCATGCCAATTCTCTGCCAAGATGGTTCATGCAGAAAGTCTGTTCAATACTGTGAAGGTCCTTCAAATGTTGTCGTCCCTGCTGGCAAGATTAGATGCCCAGATGGTTCCTTCGCATTCTCCTTCTCACTCTGCCCAACAGGCGTCACTTGCGCTAGAGGATACGTTAAATGCTGGGATGGTGCCTGCGTTGCTGACCTCGCTACTTGCTCTAAGCCTTCTGACACCTACAACGGTGCTCTCAGATGCCCAGACGGCTCCGTCAGAACCGATCTCAAGGACTGCCCAACCAGAAGAATCTGCCCACCATCTTCTCCAGTCCTCTGTGACGACGGAAACTGCAAGCAATCCAGCTCTCAATGTGTTGCTAACACTTGCCCAAGTGGTTTGAGACTCTGCCCTGACGGTACCTGCGCTCTCTCAAGCTGTGGCACTCCAATCACTTGCTCGACTGATGCTCCATACAAGTGCTACGATAACACTTGCAGAAGCGACCCAAGAGACTGCCCAACTCCAACTGTCTGCCCTAAGAGCTCTCCAATCCTCTGCGGTGACGGTACTTGCGTCCAAGACAGAATGTTCTGCAAGCCTCTCCAAGCTTGCGATTCTGCCACTCCAGTGAGATGCCCTAACATGGCTTGTGCCACTTCTGTTGACGCCTGCACTGCCCTCAATGTCTGCCCACAAGGCTCTATCACTTGCGAGGATGGTACTTGCGCTCCTGATGCAACTAAATGCAAGCCAGTTACCTGCCCACCTCACTTGAGCTTCAAGTGCCCAGATGGCTTCTGTGTTGCTGACAAGGGTGACTGCGACCTCACTGACAATGCCTGCCCAGCTGACAAGCCACTTAAATGCCAAGATGGTCTCTGCGTGATTAAGCTCTCAGATTGCAAGACTGATGCTGCTCATCTTGCTTGCCCAAGTGGCGCTACCCTCTGCCCTGATGGATCTTGCGCTCCAAATGGACAATGCCCACTTGCGAATGGCTGCCCTGCTGCTACTCCACTTAGATGCGCCTCTGGTGAATGCATTGACCCTAAGGCTAGAAACTGCACAATCACCAAGTGCCCAGCTGATGCTCCAGTCAAGTGCCTCAACGGTTTCTGCGCCAAGAGCAACCTCTTCTGCATTGCTTCCTTCTCCAATGAAGATGCTCAAACCTGCGCTTCTGATCCAAATGGCAACATCGTTCCTTGCGCTGATGGCCGCTGCGTTAGCTCATCTGACCTCTGCAGACCTGTCCTTCCATGCCCAAGTGGCCAGACTGTCCGCTGCGATGACGGATCTTGCAGAGCTGTCAAGTCTCAATGCCCTAAGGCCAACAGCTGCCCTGCTGGAAGAAGCTACAGATGTGCTAGAGGTGTTTGCGCCAAAGACTCTAGCTACTGCCCACAACCTAACGGTTGCCCAACCTTCGCCAGCACCAAGTGCTCACTCACTGGTGATTGCGCCCTTAACCAGACTGTTTGTGAGACAATCTACAACTCCACTCTCCTTCCAAACAACTGCACGGCCAAGAACCCATACCTTTGCTCAACCGGTGACTGTGTTGCTAGCAAGAGCAGCTGTCCAAAGATTCGCGACTGCCCAGATGGTGAATACCTCTGCCCAGACAAGAACTGCAGACCTTTCTGGAGATACGACCCACTCTTCCCAGAATCTGCTGAAAACAACTGCTTGGGTGCCAAGAACTTCTGCCCACCAACCAGCTTCGTTTGCCCAGACTTGAGCTCCAAGACTCAATGGTCTGAATGCAAGGCAAAGAACAAATGCCCAATCAACACTCCATTCAAATGCAGTGATGGTACTTGCAAGGCTGAACCAACTGGACCTAACGGGTGCGCTCCAAGTATCACCTGCAGCGACCGCACTCCATTCCTCTGCGCTGACGGTACCTGCGCTGGTGATCCAACTCTTTGCAAGGTCCTTCCTCCTTGCCCAGCTGACTCTCCATTGAGATGCCCAGATAGAAGCTGCACCAACAACTTGAACACTTGCAACTCACAAGTCATCTGCCCAGCCACCACTCCAATCCTCTGCAAGACTGGAGGCTGCGTTGCTCAAGTCATTGAATGCGGTGCTGGTAAAGATGCCCTCCTCTGCTCTGAAAGCACTCCATTCCCATGCGCTTCTGGTATCTGCGTCAACCACCCACTCAAGTGCTTCATGGGAACCGCTGTCCAAGAAACCGCCACCGTTGCCTCTAGAAGATTACTCGACGAGCTTGCCATGAGCAATTCCTCCAACTACAACTGCCCAAGCAGCACTCACAGATGCGCTGACGGTACATGCAGAGCTAACATCGGTGACTGCCCAATTGCTGAAGGATGCTATGATCTTTCTAAGCCATACAGATGCTCAAGTGGTAGATGCGCTGCCTCTGAAGCAGAATGCCTTGGTGACTTCGTCCAAACTTGCTCGGCCGGTCAAGCCCGCTGTGAAGATGGCCTCTGCAGAGACTCATGCTTCGCCTACAACGGATGCCCACTTAACAGACCACTTCAATGCCCAGATGGCTACTGCGGTGTCAACATCGGTGAATGCTCTGGAGAATCCTCATGTGATAACGACAAGCCATTCAGATGTGCTGATGGTACCTGCGCTGCTAGCTTCCTCGACTGCTCAAGACCTATCCGCACGTTCAAGCCTGCTGATATCCAAGTCGCTGTTTCTCCATTCAGCAGCCAGACCATCGATTTCATCCACTCCAACGACTCATTCATCGCTTATGCCACCCTCACCATTCCTTCCGGAGCCTTCGTTTCCAACACTCAATCCAGCTCAGCTGCTCAATACACAGGCTTCTTCATCAGACCTGTTCCTGAC
>ENA-UOUE01001065-UOUE01001065.1-compost-metagenome-genome-assembly--contig:-NODE-1065-length-19203-cov-8.894071_pt1 | contig 19203 bp, 16 predicted proteins | sample MGYA00238146_ERZ747223 | MGnify/ENA primary metagenome ERZ747223 (study PRJEB28781, sample SAMN06268865) | compost metagenome | isolation source: single cell | place: USA: California, Emeryville, Joint...
CATTAAGGTTTCAACGTATTATTCTTCTCAAGTAAATCACCAAACTAAATGAAGGATTTTTAATTGCGTGTTAGCGTCTAATCAAAAGAAACTAAATCAAATTGCAATTTAATGAAAAAGGATTTATAACATTAAACCGTAATATGAACATTTTTCGATTTATTTGAGTCTTATAATTAAATACATAAAGTTATTATAGCTTCAATGTATATTAATTTTATTCCTATAGCCAGCATTCAATACAAACAAACATTACTTCTGTAATTCGTAGCCTCTGAATTTAAAGAAGACAAACGGAATATGCCGATTCTAGTTTTGTTACAATAAACCTATTACTTTCTTGAATAAGAAGCAATTTTTACTGTCATCGATAGTCTTTCCAAGCAAAAGAAGCTTTCCCGTCTTGAAATCTAAAACTTTAATTGATTGATCATCGGAAGCTGTTGCTATGGTGGTCCCGTTAGAGTTCCATCTCACACAGTTGATATAATCTTCGTGGATGTTTCGAGGAAATGATTTCACGATCTTCCCGGCCCGTCGATCAAACACCTTGACGATCTTATCTTCCCCACCAGTAGCAAGCAGATTTTCATCACTCCAGCAAGTATCGATCCAATAGGTCGTCACTAATGATAATTTTAGTCATTGACTCAAGAGGATCAAAAATCATTTACAATTATGCTGTTTTTCTAGTTCAACTGAAGCTTTAAACAATAGTTCCTTTTTTTCCACATCGATTAAGTTCAATTTATTATAATTGTGCTTTGCAAAGATGGCTGAATCACCTATAACCGCACTCCAACGGCATCGTGCCATCGCATCTAAACATCGTTTAGATGAGGTAAATGAAATCACAGCATACCTGGCTTGCTAAATTGCAAATGAAACAGATAGTCATCGGTATCAACCTTGGAAACCAAGCAGGTGCCAGCCGTATCAATCATTGCAATTTTATTGCCTACAGGGTCAAAATCCAATCCTTCGATGATGCATTCTAACAGTAGCAGTGAGTTTATAATGGAGAGCTATCAGGGCTACCTGCGCTTGCGGTGTGCAACATATTCCACTTGGCTTTACGCAAGAAAACGACTTTGTTTGTGTGATTCGCCTCTGCGATATTATATAAATGATAAGCGACTTCTCGACTTAAGGGCATGAGAGCAAGTAGATTCCTCTTCCGGTTGTAAGCAATATCACCTCTTCCGACCACTAATAGCATTGTAGAGTTAGATCAAGAGAAAAAACACAAGAAAACACGAAGAAAAGGATTAAAAAAGGTGATTTACCTCCTCCAGTTATTTCGTCGGAATCAAAAATACTTGCGACTCCTCCTCTTTCTTTTGAGAGGTCGAAAATCGAAAACTTGGCGCTGCTATGGAACGAATGATGCACTGAGACGAGCAAATCGGAGTTCGGAATCTCCCTCACATGCGTCCATGAGCTATGATATTCTACGTAATTTTATTTCAACAGCCAACAGAGTACTCACTGTCAAAGTTCTGCAATTTCGTCCCATAGAACGCAGCATACGGCTGATTTGTTTGCAAGTCGTAAAGACTTATTAAATTACTGATCCCTGAGCACCAAGCCACTAACTCTGGAGGTCTTTGAAAGGCTATTGACAGAGAAATTATATTTTAAATGCTCAATATCATTACCTTGAAGATATGCGTGTAATTTTTGATGATCCTGCTTTACTTTAGGAACAATAGTTTCTACCTTTAATTCTTCTCGTAAAGTTTCCTGCTCCTTGCATTTTTCAAGGTTTTCGCTGCTGGGTACCTCGGCCAGGCTTGGCCGCAGCGTGGGATCTTTGTCTAACACTCGTTCGAGATAATTCCTGGTGGTTTCCGATTCACTGCTCAAATTATGTCTGATCCAATTTTTCATGGCTCTCTCATAATCCGAAGGATTTTTCTCCTTTAGCGAAAGCATCCTTTCGATCTCTTGGCTTTTTATCCCGTTCAATCCCAGCGCAACAAGCCCTAATTTAAATATCTCCTCATATTCAGCCTCAACTGGGGTTGAGTCAATCAATCCATTTGGATTAGACTTCTTTGTCTGGCATGCTCCAGCCCAGTCTCCCAGCACGAAGAAGTCTTCTCTAAACTGATAGATATTATCTAGTCTAATGATATTTCTGCAGCTTGGCATTTTTAATTCTTTGTGAAGAAATTGGATATTATGCATAATATTTCTCAGCAACTTTTCAGTATTAACCTCTAATTTTAAGGACTTCTTGCTGAGCTTTTCCATCTCGGCACTTAAGGTGGTGCTAGGTACTGTAGCACATGCAATTCGCTTCTCGCTAATTTCAAAAGATTCAATTGAAACGAGCTTATTTGAGCTGAGATATAAAAGCTCTTGGATGAATAAGGTGGCTGCCTTATCCCAGTCTTCTTGGGCCATTGTTGAGTTCAGATTTAAGACGCGAATTGTGTGCACGGAGTGATCATCTTTAAATTCAGATTTGTAGGTTTGGTATGTAGTAGATTGAGAGGTTAGTGTCAGATTGATGAAGCGGTTCTTTAGTGTTGGTGGCAACAGAGAGTTTAGTCTGCTTTCTTCGGATTTCATTTGGAATTAAATAAATGGAGATTACTATTAATAAATCATTTCTTTTTTTCTTTTTAGAAACAGAGTGATTCCAATTTCGAATTAATTATTTTTTTCTGATGAAAAAGAGTGGAGAAGAAATGAAGCTTGAGGAATAGTAGCGAGAGCTATGGAAGGATGAGTTGGTTTTGCTGTACAGGAGATGGTGTCACCTTCATTCAGCTTGCTTTAGAATTAATTATCTTGTCTCGTATACATTTAATAGTCTGGACTAACGACTCTGAGTTTTGCCCACTGGCAGTGTAATTGCTTGAACATGCAAAACTTACTCCAAGAGGCGTCTATTTTCTTAATGATTAGAAGAAAGGTGTATTGTGCATATTGTTCGCTTGGCGAAATTTCCTCATGATAGAGAGACATTTTCTTCTTTCTATTGAGGGTGAAGATCGTAAATTTGGTGAAAAAACTGCGGGTTTTTTAATCGGTGCTAGTTAATTGAGCTTCTGGCACTTGATTTATGATTATTGAAGTGCTTTCTCTCTCTCTTCATGCAAAATTTGTCTCGATTAATTTCTGATAGAAATTATTTCATGTTAAGTGTTTCAGTAGTTTCAGAGGTGTACCAGTAAATACTCAAAATATCCTAGCATAATGGACAAAGACGTCTTATATGCCACTTATAAGGTTTTCGAAAAATGTCACAAATTTCTCAATATAATAGGTTCTTCATTAATCCAAACCAAACTATTAACAACATTAATTGTTGAATAAATCTCGAAAATTGAGTGTTATTAGATAATGATGTTTTTCGACTTTCTCTTCTCTTTACTCAAAATGCTTCCCGTAATTTTCTTCCAAATATCTATTGAACCCGTCTCTTTTGACATTACTCCTTGCATTATTCATGACTCGTACTGAACTCCTATCTAATCCTTGATTCTGGTTTGCGACCGATATGATCGAATTATCTATGATCGAAGCTGTTTCATTTTGAATCATCGTTGCGTCATTAGCCAGATTACGATCCACGACATTATCTGGCATATTATTCGCGTGAAGAGCAAGCGCTTCCAAATAGCTGTGTCGAGTAATACTTATTCTTTGTCGCTTAGAGACGTTCACAAGCGATTGTATTGACTCTCCAGGAGAATAAGGAACATTTGGACTTGTCGTTTCAAGCTCCTTCAGTTTGGTCATCTCAGTTTGCACATGCAAATTGGCTGGCTGTTTCCGCGGCTTTGTGTACCAGCTATCTAGTCCCGTGATATAGTACAAGAACCTTTTCAAGACCTGATATACTACTATCGCAGCAGATTTAAGCGCATGCCATCCGTCTACTACTTGAAACACTAGATTTACTGCAAGCTGAGTGCAGATCAGCACCATGATCACCCATCCTATTGCATCTTTCGCAGTTCGCGAGAGGAATGCTCCGGTTCCAGAAACAGTGTCGTGAATGCCATACATCAGGAAAAATATAGGGATACATGCATTTATCCCTTCGGAAATTCGCACGAGGACTCTCTTTGCCTTGAAAGTAAAGAAATTCCAAACCAAATTCGCGATAAAGAATCCAGAGTTCACTGCGATCGCCACCGCACACTGCTCTATCGGATAATCCGAAAGATTTGCAACGAACATCACAAGCATAAGGTTTCGGGAGCAGAGCGCAAGTGCCCAGTATTTATTCGTGTATTTCATTTTCGGGGACTTCCTAACATTGCGATCTTCATTGAGAAGTATTTTCGTGCTATTATATAAAAGAGGACGCGAGATTGGATTGAGATTTCGGAATCTTGTGTATAAAAAGAAGAAAATCAGCCCTCCAACTGCGACTAGACTCAGCAGCCCACAAACTACGTAGGAGTAAATCTCGTAAACTCCAAGATCAAAGTCACCAAAATGGAATTGCAGTGCAAGCGCGAGGACTATTTGGATATAGCTCGAGATAAAGATTGTGATGGGAAGGTTCCATTGGAAGAAACTCCTGAGTCCATTGGCGTTGCTTTGAGCAGCTTCTTTTGCGTCTAGCTTCCGTAGGAAGAAAGTAACAAGCCAAGACGCTGCCCCGATGGTGAGAACACACAGCTGCAAAGACAGCCATCCACCGAAATTCATAACGAATAAGTGACTAGTCTTAAATAGGTGGAATTTGTTGTCTCCAGAAATCACAGAGTCCTGGTACTTCACTTTTTCTCCAGGATCAGCAGCTATCATAAAGATGTTGGGGAACACCTGATAACTGCTGGAGAAAAGATATTTGAAGAAATAGAGAACATTTGACGCATATCCAACATTCAAGTATTGATACAGACCAAGCAGCCCCAGCGATGACAGCGCAGTCGCAGCTCCCATTGATACTCCGCCTGATGCAAGAATCGTTGCAATTGACAGTCCTGTAGTTATATAAGACATACTCGAGGCAGCAATACCAATCCCTTGGACCACAGTCTTTCCACTGAATTCTCCAGCAATGCAGTTATAATCAACCTCATCTGAGTACACGCAATCTGAAGCACGATGCCCCGAACAAAATGCGCAGGAGGAATGACACATTCCACACTCATTCGTCGTAGTGTTAAGAAAATACCCTCCGTTACAAGGACATGTGTCTACGCAAGTAGAACGAGATGAATAGAAATAATTGGACTCATAGCAGCTCAGGCACTGGTTTGAGAGCGGCCCGCTGCAAGTTGCACAGCTAAACTCGCCTTGATAGCAAGCTTTGCAAGTATTAGTCGATGAATCTCCATAATATCCATCAGGACATCTGTTTAAGCAAGTGTTATTAAGACTGTTGAAATATGTACCAGTGGAACAGGAAGTGCAGTTTGTATTATACCCTCCAGAGCAAGTCAGACAAGCCCTTTCGATTTCTTCGCCAAGCGGAGCATAGCAAAGTCCACAAAAATTCGTGTCTGTTCTCGGGTACCATCCATTTGGACATGTACTAACGCAAGTATTTGTCACCGAGCCGTGTGCTGGCAGCAAATATTGACTGGATATGCAAGTAAGGCAATTTGTGTTTAGAGCGCCAGTGCAAGTAGCGCATGGACTGACGCAGGCTAAACATGTCCACGGTGCCGAAGTGCTTGGATAATATCCTGCTGGACAAGCTGTTATACATGTACTGACAGAGAGGTAAGTGCCTGTATAGCAAGATTGACAATTATTGTATTCTTTCCCATTACAAGTTGCGCAAGTTTTGTATGATGAAGTTCCTGCAGTTTGATAGCATTGTTTGCAAGTGTTTGTGGGACCATCAGCATAATAACCTGGAGGACATATTGTCAAGCATTCGTTGTTATGGAGGTATCTGATGGTGGAGCAGGCTGTGCATTGAGTACTGGCGCCTCCTGAGCATGTATAGCAGGTAGTGTCGCAACTGTTGCATGTATTTGTACCTATGTCTCCATAATAGCCTCCTGGGCATGAAATCACGCATTTCTTGTTAATCGGATTAAGGAAAGTGGTAGAGTTGCAACTTAAACAATTATTTGGATTTCCTCCGTTGCAGGTTTTGCAGGTATTTTCTGTAGGAGCTGTGGATTTATATTGATAGCATAGTTTACAAGTGTTTGACCCTGAATCTCCCCACCAACCAGGTGAACATGTAAGTACGCAAGTCCCAAAGATTGTAAGAAACGCTCCAGAGTTACAAGAAGTGCAATCTGAATCAGTACCTCCACCACAAGTAGCGCAAGTTTGGAGAGAGGAAGTCGACGAAGGAGCTTGATAGCATTCAAGGCACTTGTTTGTAATCTCATCTGCATAATAACCATTAGGACAGGTGTTCCCACACTTCCCAGAAGGATTCAAGAATTGTAGACGGCTACAAGATAAACATTGATTTGAAGCCCCTCCAGAGCAGGTAACACAAGTGCCATCAGTCCCAGTCCCAGAGGATTGATAACATTGATAGCATTTATTAGTGGGATATGTAGTGGACGTGTAATAATACCCGTCTGGACAAGCATCCCGGCATGATTTATTGTTTGCAAAATAAACCGTGCCTGTGTAACACGATTTACAGCTAGTTTCTAGTGGTCCAAAGCATTCATAGCAGGCTCTTTTAGTAGGTCCAGTTCCAGAAAAGCAAGACTCACAAGTCCATGTTGACCGCTCTCCGTAAAAATTTGTCGGACATGTAGCAATGCATTGTGAGTTATGAAGATAAGACCCGCTGCAGGTGAGACAGTTGTTGTTATTCGGTCCATTGCATGTGGCACAGCTATATGGACTAGTGCTACTTGAATGGCAGCATTTTGTTCCAACGAGATACCATCCTGAATTACAAGCGGAGCAAACGGCGTAAGTGGCTCCCGTGCAAGCAGCACAGGAAGTATGGCAAAGTTCGAGAGTGATCACGATGTTTTTAATTCCAAAAGACTCATCATCGGGTAGAGAGTTCAGATTTGCATACATGTAAATTGACAACGGGTTATTTGTGTGTGAGAATGCTGGAATGTCTACGTTTTTGATGGTTTCACCCCAAGTGGTTTTTCCGCAAATTTGTGGACCGGTATACGAATAATAAGTGGTGTGCCTGGTAACTCCATTTACTAGGAACCAAAAATATTCACCATCCCAAGAATCTATCAGATACAGTGTGAATGATATAGATGCTTCATAATGTGGCAAGACGGTATAATCCTTTGCTGCAGTCGCACCGTTTCCGAATTTGTCATATCCACCCAACATCAGCTCTCCTCCACAAGAACTAGTCGGAGCACCGGCAGGATTAGTCGTCCAACCTGTTGTTGAAAAACTATTTCCCTGGAGATCTGTGATTATCTGTTGGGCACCTATTTAGCACGTCAAATAGTTGAAATAGAAAGTTTTTTCTCACCATTTGTGAGTGATACTGCCAAGGTTAGAGAGAATAACAAAATGGATTTTCTCATTTTAAATTTTTATTTTAAGTAAAGTTTATAAAACTATCCGAAGGAGTTCGAAATAAATCAGTTTTTGAGTAGGTTTAAACTGGCTTTATTCAGTCATATTTCGAAAAATACGATGCTATTCGAGTAATCTCTAAGTATTACCGAGTAAAAAAAAAGGAATTCCGACTGATTTGAAGTTGTTTTATGATAACACCTAAATTACATAGGGAGTTCAGTGACCTGAAAGGGATATGATTTATTGCAACTAATTATCTGAAGAACAACTTTTATGGCCGCTTCACTCAGGTAGTAGAAAATACTTCACTAATTTGAATTGAGTTAATTTTAGGATCTGCTATTCTGTAGTCTTTTTCTTTGGAAAATCAAGAATTTGAGGTGAGTCTTTGTTTAGTGATTCAAGCTAACAAGACTCTCACAGGTCTTGCTCACTAACTCATACTCCTGTACTAATATCATCCATGTCTGTAATTTGGTATTAATTGATCTTATTGAAAGTTTGCGTCGGATATAACGACCTTACCGTATCATCGTCACACTTGATCAAGAAAGTCCTCTTCGAACTTGAAGACTGAGATTCTGTCGTCAGAGTCGGGTAACCTGTTCAACTAAATTTGTTATATGGAATTTGATTAAAAAGGGCTACCGGATCGGGAACTGTTTATTTATTTCATTCCAATATCTGATCTAATAAAAAAGCTTTTAAGTGCAGAAAAAATACAAATGTGAATTCAAAACTTTGGAAAATTCAGCTTCTCTTTCTTTGGAAGCATATGGGCAGGCCTGTAGTACATGTTTTTGTTTTAAAAGGGATATCTATCTAATTTTCAACAGTTTCAATTCGTTTAACATGAAGCAAGGGTTGCTACCATCATTTCCAATAGGTCCCGAATTGTGAGTAAACTCCATTTTTGAACTATTTTATTTGCCATCTTTCGTATTGAAGTACACCTTGATTTAATTTGTATAAACGTTTGAATTAATGCAATTAAATTGGGATTTAACAGCCCTATATATTAAGCTGCTTAGCAGAACTTTTTGTTAAATCCCAATCTTGTCAAATCGCAACTTCCAGAATTTTTCCCATTTTAGCTCTAATTTCGGTGGCATCTTTGCAAGCGGCTCATAACTAGCTCGAGCACAGCTAATGTAAGTGATTTCGGTCTTAGTTTTGCGTTAGATCAATAAAACCTAATTTACGGCTCATGTGCATAGTTCTCAGTTAATTGATAGAGGTGGTAAGGTAATGATGTGCTGTTGTCATTTTGAAGGGTCCCAGCGACATTCAACTCCATAATCCAAAATTTTCTGATTTAGTCAGAATTTGGAGTATAAATGGGCTCGAACAGCCACTAAAGCCTTCTATTGGGAAGTAGTTTTGAACCTATAGTAGCATTAGATCTCCTAATTGGAGAATTTAGTTAGCTATCAAGCTGTCCATGACAAAGACCAATAATTTATTATGTGATCAATTAGTAAGACTTATTGTTATGCTATTACTCCTTTCTTCACAAAAAAATTGCTAATATTTCTTAAAGTCTTGAACAAACGCTTGACTGTAATATTTCTCCTTGAGGTAACTTAACACTTCATTCTCTTTGAAACTATTCCACTCTTGCATAGCTGCCGTCTGACTCTCAATTGGATGATCGTCGAACTCTCGACAAAGAGTTAAACCTTCCGTAAACGTTTGCTTTTCAAGAGAACTCATGAGAGAAAGCTGGAGAATTTTCTCATACCTTAATATTATCTGGAACGTAAAGTAATTGCTTCTTATCAATTGTATAAACTTCAACCGAGCTGGAATCAGCAATCTAAGCGTGACAATGAATAAAATGTTCAAAATTAAGCCTATTTTACCACTGAGAGCTGAGCTTTTGGGATCTTCTTCAGAAACTCTTCGAATTCAAATCCATCCTTTGCAACTTCTTCACCAAGAAGGGCCCGCCCGCCAAAGAACTCACCACGTGTAAGCGAAGCAAACTCAACGAATTCCTTATAATAAATCCGATTTTTTTCTTCATCCACTTTGACTATATCGAATTTGAACGTTCTGTTAGCTTCTACCACTTTATTTTTCTTCTTCACTTCCTCAGGCAAGCGCTCCATACCATCATCATCTGGGATGAAATCCGCTAATAATAACAACAAAAATTCAAATTTTTTGCATAAAAAATTTATCTTACTCTTTCCGAATTTAAAGTTCCTCTGGGCTGGAATCCTCCCTTTCGCAAAGCTACTCGGCTTCAACACCCTCGAAGCAGTTACTTCCTTCACTACCTTCACCACACCTGAAGCCACGATGCACAATTCTTTTGGAGTCTCTCCTTCTTGAAGAATAATCTCACCCATCTTATACGTCTTCGTGACAATATTATTCGCGACTGGGATCAGCGAAAAAGGCTCCATTTTCTCAAAAAACGGAAGGCACATAAGCACCTTTATCTTCACGTCCAACTCCCTCTGGATCAGCGAGAGCAATATATCCTTAAATCTCTCTCGAGGGATGGCCAACATGTCAGCCGACTCCGCCACTTGTATCGTCGCCGAACGCTTCGTACGCTCGTAATAGCTCATAGGTCTATCCTCCTTATATGTAGGAAAGATCGCTTTCTCTTCGGTCTCGCCAGCTTGATCTTGACCCACCTTCAATCCAACCTGCTCGATCTCTTTCTCCTCCATCGTTTTCTGTAGTTCCACTTTCGATTTTCTCAGCTGTTCGTTTACCACGTGCATTTCTTCTGGTTCAGCCATTTGATCCTCTAATAGCTGCTCTCTATTGAAATTCACTTGCTTCAGGCCTTTAACCTTGGCCTGGAGCTCTGCTAAATGATCCGGCCCTTGGTCTTTTGCTTTCGCTCTTGTGCCCATCATTGCGAGCTCACCGAATTTTTCTCCGTCGTAAATGCAGTTCACAACGATGTCCTCTTGGGTGCCATACGGGGTCGTTCGTATTGTACGGACATTGCAAGACCCTCGTAATATGACGTACATGACGTCGCCGTAATCCCCTTGTTGAAAAACGATGCTATTCCTCGGGTAAAAGCAGTACTCGCTATTTTTCAGAAGCGTCATTCGAACAGGTTTAGAGAATTTCGCAAAGAATTTCAGTCGGACTACGAGACTGTCGAGTTTGTCCCAGTCAACCTCATCTGGATGTGTTTTTGCTTTCAGCATTTCTTCTTTAATCATACGAACTTCGATGTCTGATAATCTAAATTGATGAACTAATGCACAATTTGTGTGTGGGTTTGGGTCAATGAAAGGGATGGATTACCTTTAAGGAAGTCAATGTCCTCTGGATTCTTTACATCCTTATTCTTCTCTTCCTCGCTCACGAGATAACGGAACCTCCCTTCGATTTTCTCAATGCTTTCAGTGAATTCCTTCTGAATCTCGGGATCCATCTCAATAACCTTCTTCACTCCTTCGTCTACAGAAAAAATAGATTAGAGTCTTGAAGAGAATTTCAGGTGTTTTACGATTCTCCACATTGGTTTGTTTCACTGCGATTTCGTCACCTTCGAAAGAGGGATCCTTATTAAGGAAATCATCAATAATGCTTGTTGGCTTAGAGATTTTCTTCTCCATGAGTTCATCCTCGGCTTTGATTGTTTTTTTCCCAATGCTGATTCTGCTCGCAATGGTTTTTCTTTTCTTCGTTTGAGAACCAGATGATACTCTATCAATCGAGCCGATGCTGAATCTCGGTGGCACGTCTTCGCTGGGGGTTTTAATTGTATTCTTTCTTTTTTGGCCTTCGTTGTCTTGAGCTCTGGTTGTTTTCGGCTGTGAAGGGAAATATTCGGTGGTAGGAAGATCTGCAGCATCTAATCTTGAATGAGATCGGCTATGTAGCTCACTCCTTGGACTCGTGATTTGCAGCTGCCTTTGTGAAGGAGCAGTCAGATACTGCACATTTGAGGAAGTTGGTCGGGATGTGGCAGCAGTCGCAGCTGAACATACTCGTGAATGCCCTTTTTTCGTAAGCGATTGTATGTGAGCCTTTACAGAAGAATTGCCTCTGAAAGTTTGGATTTTTTCCCTTGAAATTGCTTGATTGTTTCTCAAAACCTGCATATTCACCAATTTTTCCAGCAATTCCTCATTAGGTAGCGTTCTTGATGATTGAGCGTCGGTTTCATTCGCAATCTCGTTAATTGGTCTAGTCACTACTGCTGTATTCGGCCTCACGTATTTGTCGTTCATTTGATGGGCGATTGGGTTCTGCTGAGGGGAAAATATCCGATAACGCGTTTTCGGCTGATTTTTCGCAAAATCATCGATTTGGAGACTTATTTGCTGTTCAGTATGCTGTCGTAACTCCTCATTAAACCCTTCAACGTCCGTTTCAGTGTTTGTATCACGCCGCTGATCAAAGAACGGGTCGGTATCACGAGATTCGTTACTGAATAACCTACCAACTGGAATGTTTTTTGCTTTTTCTGTTGGCTGCCTTGCAGATTGTATCGTGAATTTTTGATAAGAGGGTTTAAATTGATGCTCTGGAGTTGGAGAAAGACTGAGTTTTTGAATTTTTAAGAACCCATCCGAGCTGGCGGTTTGGGGCCTCGAAAAGATATCTGGGAAATTGAATTTATTTGATTTTGTGCTGAAAATTTGGGGTTGTTTCCCGGTTCTCGAGGATTGAGTGCTTATTTCATAGATTTCATTCTCAAGGGTATTTTTGCTTAAGGATTCAATGAGTTTCTCATTGCGGAGAGGCATGGAGAAGTCAGTTGGTTTTTTTGCGTTTGAAAAATCCTGTAACTTTGATCTGTTTGAAGTGGTGGAGGTAGGAATTCTTGAGTGGTGTGAGAGGTGAGCGTCAGGAATATCGAGTACTATCCGACTTCCATTAGCATTAAGTTGCTTTCTCATTTGAATTCCTCTTTATGAGTGATAAACAAAAATAAGGTGGTCAAATCAGAGTTAATAATTTTAATAAGACTTTTTATTCGGTTACAATTGAGTGAATTTTTCTGGGAATGAACAAGTATAGACTAAATAAGTTCTTCTATGGTATACTCATTGAAAAGATTCATATATGCGGTAGATTAGAAGCACCCAGGAGTGGCTGTAATAAGGTAAAAAGCAACGTCATGAATGGCTGAATCTATACTATGATTCCTTAAAAATATCTCATTAGCAATTGCAGAGAGAATGTAAAACAAACTTAAAACAAAAGAGGCAGAAAAAGCTCTATTGATTTGTTTGTTCATTTTAAAATATTACGAAATCGAAGTCGCTGAAATGACTTTGTATATTTTGGAAATGAAGCAACATCGTACAAGCATAAATGTTATTAAAACAAGCTGACATGAAAAAAAAGTTTTCTTCCCTTAATGAGGCAGTAATTTTTTTTTTTTGGTTGACCAGTCCAGGAAAAAAACAAAGAAGTTCCATATGAAGGGACACGTGATTATTTACTGCTGAAAAAGAAACCGAAAGATCCCGATCAAGCTGTTGGGAATGTAAGAAACTTCATATTCTTCGCACTGAGTTTATGAATTAACAAGAATATGCAATGGCCATTAACGACCTTGCACACATTTGTCGAAGAAAATAATCTTTAAAATATTTGGAACTAGTGCTATTGAAAGCCAAGAATCAAGAGAGTTGGATTGGAATCAACGACTGAGATTATTGATAGTTAGGAGGAAGCAGAATCAGATCAAAACTTGGAAGTAGATTTGGATAACAGCTTCGAACTCCGTCGAGGATATATTCGAAAAGAATAACATATTAGACAAGAAAATGTTTACTCTAGAGGGTTTGCAGTACTTTGAAAGGAAGGTAGCAATCGCTAAGAGTGCAACAAAATGCTCTGACATGTAAACTAAAAAATTTTGGCGTTTCAGTTAGGGATAGTTCTGTATCATATTCGTTTAAATATCTTTCCTATAAGCTACACTATCTCTCAGCTTCCAATTGTCTCTTCAGGTTACTTAATACTGTTTAGACGTTATGTGTCTATGTATTCTTATATATTTTAGCAAGACGAATTCTCTGAAAAATGACTAAAGAGAGAAATTTTTCTTTGTTTTCTTATAAACAATCCTCGAGACAAATAAGCACACCAGCCCTTTTTCAATAGACCACTCTTCCGAATGAGGAATATTTGGAAATTAGCAAGATAAGTAAATTATTATTTGAAATTTAACAGATATCTTGAGCAAGTCTTGTATATCTTGCTTAATTCTCATTGAGTGATAATGCTCCTACCATTAAAATGCTTTCAAGCATGACTTTCCTCAACAAACTAAAAATTATAACAAATATTGGTGTTTTTATCAAACTTTTCGATTGGAAATATGTCTTTAATTCATTCTTTCAGCAGCTTCCAAAGCTATATACTCTCTTTGCAGTTATTCTAAGTGATTCATTCTATTTATCTTACGATAACCTTTTGCAGGATAGCATTTTTTATTCGATCAAATCTCAGAAATTGGTTTTTTTACCACTTGAGTGAGTTTGACAGAATGACCATCGAAATAATTGTACAAGGGGAAAAAAAAAGGGGCCAGTCAGCTGATTGGGCAACGATCTCTTACTTTGTTGCAGTTTCTCGGGAGTTGCTTCAATTTCCAGTGAAATATTTCGAGGAAATAAGTAAAAATAATCCTAATTTAAAAAAGCCCAGTCCCAGAACAATCAATCGTTCTGTTAGTATGAATTAACCTAACTGGTTTTCAAGTAAGAATATTTCTGAATTTTAAGCAATGCAACTGTTCAATGCAAGTTATATCCTTCCAATTAACTGAATACTGAATGTCGTTCTCAGTGCCCTGCGGTTTTTTCTATAGAAGGATTATTTCATAATGAACAAATGAATTTCTTTTCGGAAAATGATGCAGCTTAGTTAAAGGAGTAGTATTAGAGCTGTTTCATAAAGATAATGATTTGTAGTTTCTAGATTCTTACTAATAGGTTCATATCTTTGAAAGCTAGTTCATATCGTGTGGGTGATTAAGTCTCTTCCACTTAAGAAAACAGGATTCAAAGTCGAGGAAGTCCAAGTGTTCGAAATGGAACACTAACAATTGAAAGAGTTGAAAGACGGATCCTGCCCAAAATCTCCCTTTTCCCAATGCATGATTGTTGATAACCGAACATTTTCCTGGATTTTGAGCAAATAATTCGTTATACGGCTCAATGGATTTATCAGGGTTCTTTAGAACTGACTATTCCAGATCCTAGGTCATCTACCCCCATTTTCTCCATTTTTTCTCTCAGAAAATAATCTCTTAATCTATCAGTCATAGCCTCCTAACTTGAAGCCAACACAGCACATATTTCTTGCCTTTCACACGTTGAATTGAAAAAATGATAAACAGTAGCAAACCAAGCATCTGAAGTTACATAATATCAACACTTATGATAAACAACTAAACCACTTTAAATTCAATTTAGATGAAAACAATTAAGATCCTCCTTACATTCAAAATTGTTTAGTATGAGAATGAGAACCAGATTTCAGTAAGAGTGATTGTAACCTCAGCGTTTGAAGATACATAGCCATATTCTGAAGCCTTATTTGTGCCAGATCCATACCGAACGGATTTAAATACGAATTGGTCGGAGGCACTGACATCATCATCGTTGGCATCATCTCTGGAATCATCGGATGCGGCAATCTCGCATGGAGTCCATGACGTGAGATCTCAATCCCTTCATTGCTTGATTCATTCGATAAAGTTTTCCTCTGATCCTCAGCTTGCTCTCTCACCTTAGAATACTCTTCAAACCCATCCTCTTTCTTCGCTCTGCAGGTATCGTCAAATGGGCTCGTTTCTTCTTTTAAGTTAGCAGTAGCAGCTTCGATCTTTGGAACAATTTCTTGCGCCAGTTTTTTTCGAAGATTTGGTTCTTTTGCATCCTCTGCGTCAACCTCACGCTTACATTCTGCTGGTGCACTCTTCTCGACCGCTTTTGATTTTTTATTATCTTTTTTCCCAGTTCTCTGTCTCGTAGCAGGCCCTTCGTACCCAGGGAGATTCTCTTCTAGGGTCGGCGGCTGTGGTTGTTCGTTTTTCTCGACCTTCTCGGTTTTCTTCCTTCTATTCACTGGAATTTTCTCTGCTGGTGGGAAATCTTCTGGGTCAGGAACCCTCAACGACAAATAGCGCTGGCTCTTCGGGATTTTGTTTGTTCTCCCTTCTGATCGGTAGACCTTTAAAATCGATTTTGCTGTTGAATATTTCATGCCGAGCTCTTTAGCGACCTGTTAAGCTATTAGCAAAATGCCAAAGACAGTAGAAAGTACATCAATGATTTTTTCTCCTTTGCTCTCAACACGGGAGATCAATTGCTTGCGAATAGTGTTTTTAATGTGATGGTATTTCTTGCCGACTCTAATACGGCGTTTGATGGACCTTCCTTGCTGGTCTTCGGGATGGTCGTCTTGGAAATCCTCATGACTTTCTTCAGGATTCAAGGTTTTTTCTTCACCACTATTACTGACCTGAACTTGAAGTGCTTCCATGCTCATTTTGTAGAAAGTATGTCTATAGAAATGTAAGTTAAGAAAACGATGGGCCAGAGGAGAGATTGCTCACTTTTTTTCTGGAAGGTGGTCGGCGAATTTACAAATTTTTGGAATATTATTGTTGCTGGTACAGACTGCTTAATTCAGTTATCTGAGAGTGTCTCTTTTGGAGGCTATTAAAGTGAATTAAAAATGGAATTCTGGAATTGCTGTCTTTTAAAAAAAAAATTGAGTGCATTCGGCATCTCGACTCCAAAGTAGGAAATTTGAGTCCGTCTCTCCTTGAGCTCTGCTATGGTAGGCTATATATCCAAAGAAATTGCAATGGCTAGATAGTCTGTGGTCTATTGATGAAACTTTTTTGAAGCTCTGGAGACTAAAACTTCCTCTACAGCACTTAATGAGACCCGACATCACTCTAAAAAAAGACCAATTCAATGGCTAGTTTTCAAAATCTGTGAACTTTCAAAGGGCAAGCAATTTCTTTATTTCTCATATTTCTCGCGGGTATCGTGACCTGACAGGAGAATGACACACTAAACCTGTGTAACAAGGGGTGGAGAACCTATTTATTAGTTTTTTTTTTGGATAGCCGTATTTTCAAATATCGACTTCCTGGGAGGAGGAGGATGGCAGACATCAGAGTTAAAATTTTTCGCTCCAAAAAATCAGAATTCGATGTATTACTTCTTAGTTCGATGCTTAGTACCTCTAAAACATAGAGACTATTTGACCAATCCAGATAGAATTTTCAAATTTCTTAATAGAATAACAACACAATGGAAGAAGTTTTTTTATTATTATTTAGCTCAGACTTAAGGAGGATTACAGCCTAACTCAAAAAGTCTATTCAATGTATCTTAGATAACTTTGCTCTTGTCACTTTTTTTTTTTGAGTAAATTTTAGTGTGCGATTCTAAGGAATCAAAGCCTATTTCGGTCATAACCGAAGGCTATTTTTCATCCAGTTAATCGAACTGAGAATCTATTAGAACCCGAATTAAATTAAATGCTCCCAAAACGAAGCGGTTTAATCAAAGAGTTGCCACTTGGGTAAATCAACGAGGCACGGCCTGGATAATTGAAAGAAATGTAACCAATAGAACATAAAAAAAGAGCGGGGCAGAAAGGAGCAACCTGGACGGTAGTTAAATAAACTTTCTTCATTAGGAATTGTATTTACTACGATCGATACGAGGGTCAGAAGGACAACTAGAGTAGTGAATATCGAAGCGCATGATCACTCGATAGTCAGCAAACCGAAAAATTCAATTGACGAGTTGATTCTTGAAAAAAATTTAAATTTTACCTCTAAGCTTGATCCATTATTCGAATCTGCGTCATTGAGAGTCTTTGTGAGATTTTCTCTCTCAATAGCCTCAGGTTGTGCTTTCAGAACTCAGAGCATTATTGCTGTTCAATGAATTTTTTCTGCCAATTTGTGAGGTTTGGTTCTAAGAGAAAGATGTTTTAATTCCTGTATGACAACAGCTTTCAAATGTTAAATTTCAAATTAAAATGAAGAATAGCAGCTTAAGTCAGAGCACTTTTGTGTTCTCAATCTCATGCGAGTTTTTGCTCTTTTACTATAACTCTCAAAAGAAAATTTCACAACAACATTTCGAGTAAAAGAATCGCTTCTTTCAAGAATTAACTTGGTTCGCTAGCACTCTGCTATGATTTTATTCAAAGGAGCTGAAATGTAATTTCTTTTCAAATGATTTCTAAACAACATAGCAAAAACACAACATTCACTAAAACTATTTGAATCTACTCAATATCCACAAAAAAGAAACTTTTCAAAGAGGCAGGATCCATTCAACATTAAAAATCTTAACCAGCCAACATTTTCTTGGAGTCTTGGAGGTGTTGACGCAACTAATCAAATGTGAATAAAATCAGACCTCGCTTTATTGGAGATATTTTACGTATTCATATTGCTTTCTGTCTGTTTCGGAGTTCGAAGACTGCACTTTATCAAGCGCCTTGTCGAAATCCTCAAAAGTAATAAACTCGTCGTTAGTGTCACGCTTGATTGAGTTCAACGCAGCTTCCTTGACCAAAGAACTCAGATCAGCTCCCGAAAAGCCCTAATTCCATATTATCCTTTCAAAAAAGTTCAATTTATGAATTGTTACATCGCAGCGCTTATCCTTTGCAATTTTTTCAATGTCAACATCAGGCTTCAATGGGCAGGATCTCGCCAGTGTTTTCAATATACTCACCCGATCATCTTCATTAGGAAGCGGAACATAAAGCATCTTGTCGAGACGACCAGGTCTGAGCATAGCTTTATCAATGATATCAGGTCTATTGGTAGCAGCGATAACAAAGACCATCTTTCTTTCTTCAAGTCTAAAGTCAATATCGGTTTATAACATATTATTTATTTAGAGTGGATTTTACCCATCGAGCTCGGTGAGCAACGTGTTCACGACTCGCTCGCTGACTCCGTTTCCATCAGAGCCTCTCTTTGGTACTATCGCATCAATTTCATCGAAAAATATCACACATGGTGAAGAAATCCTCGCTCGAGTAAATAACTAGTTCATGTTGTAAGTCTCTGTGAAAAACACAAGGGTAATTACTTCTCTCACAGCTCTTTCAGACTCACCGACGTATTTATTCAAAAGTTCAGGACCTTTCACCGCAATGAAGTTGGCTCTACTCTCATTTGCGACTGCCTTTGCAAGCAAAGTTTTACCGCAACCAGGAGGCCCGTACAAAAGAACGCCGCTTTTTGCTGCGATACCCTTTTTCAGGAACCTAGGAGTTTTGTCATATAATGATAGCCTAGCCTTTTCTTACATCTCAGGAACTTTAATTGGCAAGCAAATTGAAATTTCTAATTCTTCTCTCAATTCCTTGAGCGCACCCACATCGGCCCAGGTCGTGCCAGGAACAGTTGAAAAACCTTCTCTTTTCGCTGTTGGTTGAATGCGTTTGCTCGCATCCACAAAATCCTGGAACGTAATGAAACACTCCTTTTGGATTTCCTCGTCCATTTCCTTATCATCTCGAGCGCTTTCTCCTTTTTCTCTTATTATTCTCTTCACTGTCAGCATACCGGCCTGGTGATATAACAAAAAATAATGGTTATTGTAAACTAATTATTTTGATTAGGAAAATTAAACTAACATCTGAAGTTGCAAAGTTTTGAAAGAAATACTTTTTGATGAGGAAAAATCATTTTCTTAGTTAAAACTTAAAACGATTATCTTTCTTATCTTTAACCAATTATTACAATTCAATTGATTT
>ENA-UOUE01001067-UOUE01001067.1-compost-metagenome-genome-assembly--contig:-NODE-1067-length-19170-cov-7.152517_pt1 | contig 19170 bp, 9 predicted proteins | sample MGYA00238146_ERZ747223 | MGnify/ENA primary metagenome ERZ747223 (study PRJEB28781, sample SAMN06268865) | compost metagenome | isolation source: single cell | place: USA: California, Emeryville, Joint...
TCTTTCTCAGTGACTCGATACTTGGATTTGCATCGTTCGGTGAGTTTGCAATGTTAAAAAGAACTTGAGACCTGAGTTCAGATGGGATGCTGCCCTTCTTCTCATTGAAAGCCTCGAGTGCTTCTTTACGCACTAGAGTTCTTGAAAAATTGGAAATACACTCTCGTTGCTCTGGTAGATCAGCAGGACGACCGCCCCCGTTAGCTTCAACTTTACATTCTGTTGGTACGTCGATTTTCTTTTCGTGGTTGTTTGGAGAAATATTTTCATTTATGTTGTTCAATTCATTGTTTTCCTCTTTGATAGGAATAAAATCGCTATTTCCTTCTTTTATAGACATGAAATTGATGTTTCTCTCTTTTAATGGAAAACAGTTGAGATTTTCCTCCAACTCAGGTTCACTCTTGATCAACTTTTTTGGCAAACCTGATACTTCAACGTTATCTTTTGGAGAGTCTCTTTCATACATTCCACTCAGGAGATACAGGTTCAAACATTTTTTTCTGTGCTTAATCAAACTGCTCAAATAGGTATACACCTTATTGCAGCCAGAACAGGTAAAATTGGTGCCTTCGAACTCTTGTTTATGGATTTCCATGTGATGACGGAGGTTATAAGATGTGGAAAACCTCTTCGGGCACTGATCGCACTGGAAGTTTTTTTCTCCAGTGTGAGACTTTTCATGTCTCTTGCAGCTCGAGCTCTGGGTGAACCTGAACCCACAGATACTGCAGGCATACGGTTTCTGATCGCGGTGGATCCTTTCGTGTTTTATAAGCGACGAAAGATGGTTGAAAGGTCGAGAACACGCCTCAAGGTAGCAAATATATACCTTTTTACCGTTCTCTGAGATAAAGCTTTTCCGCATTGTTTTCTTGCGAGAGAGCTTCGTAATGATGTCTTCTTGACTCAGATCATTTGCTTTTTGCTCTATTTGACTCTCGTGAGTAGTAGACCCTCTTAGAGAAGGCAGATTGCTTGGATGATACGTGGTTGGTGTCATGGAAAAAAGAAAAATTGACAGATCTTAAGTGGTAAAAGGGATAAGCTGATCGACAGGGGTGAAGATGAATAAATATTTGTTCAAACACTGTTATTGTTTTAACAATTGCTAATTTGCTTGCCAATTTATACAGACCATATTTTAATTAATTCTACTCGCTGCTAATAACGCCACTCAAGCAAATTCAAAACAGAGGAGAATTATCTCGAATTTATAAATCGTTCTCAACCAAAATCTCAAATCACAGTTAAATTTTAAGAAATACAATCAAGCAGAAAATAGGCTGCTTGAAATTGAAATTTTGCTTGAAAGATTGAACTCTGAGAAATTGCGAGTCACATCTAGTAGTACTTGATTCCTCGCAATGAGAGTTTAACAGTACGAGTTATTTAATGAGTCATGATGACAATATTTTAATCCGGCCTCAGCAGCTATCAGAATTTTGGCAATGGCTTTATCATTTTGCTGACTACCACAGGGATGATGGAATTTTGTGTTAAAGGGGAAATTTTGCTCTTGTTGTTGTCATCATCATTAACATCGCTTCTGAAAATTTCAAATGTGGTGCTGTAGTTTAAGATGCTGTTTTAATGTTTTTCTTGAGATTGGTTTGGATATATCGGGTCACCTTCGCTGATTTTCGTCAGTTGACGTGTTTAATAAAAGCGATACTTGTTTCGACAAATTTTCCAGGGGATCTCATGACCTCATGGCAGGAGGATACTCTTGGATACGGTGCTAAACGTTGCATCATAGAGGAGGGAGAGAGAGAAAAAAAACAAAAAAAGCAAGAAAAATTTACTCATCATGGGATTTTATTGATAAATTCCCACATTGCGTACCATTATCAATTGATCCCATCAGACAACAGTTTTATTGAAAGCCCTCGATGAACCCGAAAATTCTTTTCGAGCGTAAGTAGAACAAATATTCCAATACCTCAAAATGCCTCAAAAGAAGAGTCGCATCGCCCTTGAATGCGAAAAGTTCAAGAAGAAATGTAGCAAATTTCCCACTCCGAGTGTTCTAATTAAGATCCTCTAACTTCCAGAATCCTCGCAATCTAATTTAGCACATCATCTTCTTTTATCTTCTATTAAGCTTAACTTTCTTTCTTAAAACATTTGGAGAGGAGGCAATCTTAAATAAATTTATTGTATCCTTCTTACAAGAAGGTCTTTGCTCTCAGATTCTTATTTTTAATTCTCTGCGAACGGATCGCTGGCCCAGGCCAGTTGTAAGAATAGTGCCATTCAGTAGATATATTTTCAAGGTCAGTTATCAGTGGCAAGAGAGATGAAGAAAAAACCTTGAGCTTTTTTATGTTAACCCGATGCTGATTAATCTTATAAAGGAGATGATAAGATCAACTTACAAGTGAAATCTTGAAACTGGAAGTTGGTCTCATGAAAAAAGTCTGAACATCACGGAAGATGCCAAAATGATGTTGAATTTTGAACAATGCTACTGGGATTACTAAATAACCCAAATAGGACAGACAAGAAATAGCTACAATGGCGAAATTTAGACAACTGAATTCGATAATTTCAAGAGAGAAAGGAGAGTATTAACAAAATAAATGTATAAAGAGGCGCCATGGAGATCTAACTAATATCGGAAAAAAATTAAAGTTAGCAGGATTCCCTTGAATTCGAATTGGCTTATTCAGTCCATCTGAGAGCTTGGCTCACGACATTTCGGTTTTGATTAGCGAGTGCACCAAAATATTTCGCGGATATTGGCCGCAAAACGTTAAACAATCAATTTTTCTTTCGGCATGAGCAATCTATGAAAATTTCAACTAATGTAGATTTAAAGTTTTGTCTACATAATACATTCATTCACGTAAAATTTTTAGAAATTCATTCGAAAAGATCTGCGTGACAGTCTGAACGCTGGAATTATCTTAAAGAAGGTGAAGATGGAAGAAATCAATATTACTTAATGATTAATATTTTTTCCCAATACTTCTCTACTACTAAATTAAATTGGAAACCTGCAGTTGTTAAAATAACGGTTTTGTCAGCTCTTGCATCTAATTGATAAATCCTCTGTCCTTTGAGTTGGTTATTGAAATTTTGAATCCTTAAACTATTTCAAAAATTCCGCAGTTTTTAATTTTGTAAGAGAATAAATATGCGACACAGATATGGGTATGGAACTACATTTCTCTTTATTACAATATCAGTTAACAATTGAAATTTAGCTTTCTGTTAGCAAACAACGACTATCAAGAAACGACCATTTTTTCATTACACCTTGTTTTGATTGGTCAGCAGAGAAAAATTTCTCATGAACTAGCTTTCTGAAGTTAATGAACTGTTCCAACTGTTTGTTAAATACATTGTTCTCGTCAAAGGCTGTTACTTTCGAATTACAATTGAGCATCGAGAGCAGCAAATTATTAGAGACTATTGTCTTTCTAAGAGACTCCTCCATTTTCAGAATTGTTTCATTGACTGAGTTTGCAACTTTCACACGCCCTCTAGGATTCAAGCCAGATGAAATGCTGTTGTTTTTATTAAAAACAGGTCTTGCAAGATCACAAATCGGATCTAACCTTTGAGTTTCATCTTTTGATTCGGTTGAAATCTCAATTTTTTCATCATTACTCTCAAATTTTGGGTCATTGCTCTCAGATATGCTTTCCTTTAAATTCAATGTACTCTTTTCTTCTTCTTTTTTGAAACAAAAAATGTCTAATTTGGTCTCACTCGTAAAAATTTTTTTGGACAGAGCATCTTCTTCGAGTTGTCCTTGCACAGACCCTCCTTCATCATTTTGGGGTATTGGGAGCTGCTCTGAACATCTTTTTTGGTGTTTCATCAAACTGTTCACATATTTGTATTCCTTATTGCAGTTAGTACATTTTAAATTGTCGATTTCCAGTACTTGTTGATGGAAACGCATGTGTTGACGAAGGTGATAAATAGTGAAGAAACTCTTTGGGCAGTAATCACATTTGTGTTTTTTAAGGTAATGAGACTTTTCATGTCTCTGGAGATTGGAACTTTGACTGAACTTGGATCCGCAGGTGCTGCAAACATACGGTTTCAGATTGAAATGTGTTCTCTCGTGTTTTACAAGTGATGAGAGATGATTGAATTGTTTATTGCATGAATCAAGGTAGCAAATATACACCAATTCATTGGTTTTTGTATAGAACCCCTTTCTGATCATATTCTTGCGAGTGAGGAATATTTTCACCTTTCTTTGGTTTTGATTATTTTCATTTGTTAGCGGCATCATCTCTTGAGCAGAAGTATTAGAAAACAAAGGCAAGCTACTTGAGCAGGGAGTGCTTGGCATCATAGAGACAAAAATTCGTTGATCTGTGGCCGTAAAAAGGCAGTACAGAAAAGAAAGAAAAGACAAAGGCTTTGCTTTTTCAAAAAGATTTGATTATTTTCTAACGCTCGCTCGCGTATTATTGGATCTGATTATAATCCATCTAATCATCTAAATTATTCTGCTTAATTAAATTTGGATTGTTAAAGTCCCAACAATTTATATCCTTCTCTAATAAATTCGAGAAAAGTCGTTCTGCTTGCTTCTCCTGATGAATGCAAGTAAAATTGCTGCATTGTCTCATGCCAGCTGCTTTGACTTCAATTGAATATCGCCTCAAGAAGTGCCTATTTTCTGGAATAAATGTTACACAAAGCCTACATCTTTTTGTTTTATGAAGTGCTATCATTGGCCATGAGCGTTGGGTAAATGACAACCCTTCACTGAGGATAGTTTACTATCCTATTCAATCACTTTTAAATCCCATTGATACAATAAATTTCTATTTGAATTTAATTCCTATACCAGCTTTTCTATATTAAAGACTCCCAACTATTAAAATTAGTGTTGAAAATTGGAGCTAACGTTAAATATAAGAAGAAGTAGGCAAGTATTTGAAACAACATAGAAGTATAATTTGGGCGATAAAAAGTAAATTTGTAAATTTTTTTTGCTTGTTTAGTTCTTCATTCACAAAGACTTGAATGTAGTTCTCGAACTTTTAAGAAATTTTACGATGCTATGATTGAGGGATGCTGGTATGCTCTTTTAGGATTGATATTAAGTTGAAGGCTGGGAACCATGGGTAGCGAACAAGATGATATCAAATTATAAAATTGGTTGCTAATTGTTAAATTTCGCACGTATAGATTTCATTATTTGTTGTTGCTGAAGTGTACGGTGAGTTGTGCATAATTACCAACTTAAGTAAAGTAAATGAAGGTCTTCTATTAGACAGCAGAGAAAATATACTATTGGGTATATCCGAATTCTAAAGAAAATTTTTAATCGTTTTACTTAACGCCAAACGAAAGAATTGAGTTCGATTACGTCTCTAATTTTATATATATATAATTCCTAACCTTAAATGCAAATCGAACACTGCACAGTGAATAGATCTAAAAAGTACCGCGCATAAATAAGTTTAAGCGTTGGCTGATTAAACTTTGAAGAAATTGAGAGTTGGAAGTTATTGGAACAATTCATTGTGTCGGAGATTTGAGGGTTGACATCTAATCTCTCAAACCCATGCAAGATGAGAAAGAATGGAGCATTTATGGATTCTCTTAGGAATACCAAAGGAATATGTTTTTGAATGTCACTAAAACGTCCCTTCGTTGAGGTGGACTAGAACATTCATCGTTTATGAGGGTAATGCTGAGAGGACGTAACTCTTCAAAATGGAAATTCCAGGAGGAGTCACAGATTATTTTGATGAGTGAAGTTTCGTGCAGAAGTTTGAAGATGTTGACTTACATTTTAGAGGCTGGTAGTTTCTCATCATGGTCGCGCAAAGTTCTATTGCACTGGATTAGATAAAAATTTGGTTTTGGTTTAGAAATTATTGCTAAAATTGGCTTTTGATTAAATTCTGATTTTATTTTGCTTTTTTCAAATTTCCTTTCCAGCTGCATTAGATGTCCCTTAAGTCACAGAGAACAATATCTTCCATTGAAGTGATTACTCACAAAAAATTCAAAGTTATTATTGAAAATATGAGTAAAATTTCAGAGAATTGCAGTTTTGTCATTTTGGACAAAGCAATTGTCGCTGAATATGAAACGATGAAATAGCAATTCTCTTTTTAAATGTAACTCTGACGCAAAAATGAAATTTAACATGTACTAACAGTCAACCAATTTTATTGAATGTACAATCTTTCATTATTTTGGCTGGCCAAAGAAAAAAGTGTTATGTATCATTTTTCTGAAGTTTATGATTTCCTCAAGCTGCTTGCGAAATTCCACGTTATAGACAGGGTTTGCAGATAGAATATTACTCGTAAGCTGCGACAATAGTAGATTATTAGCAATTACTGTCTTTTGAATTTCCAAATTCAGTCTATAACATGGATTCGCCATCTGGAAAAGAACCTGATCAGCCGAAACATTGCTGTTTTGATGATGAGGAGAAGGAGATACCTGACTCTGAGGAGAGGCATTATTAAAATTGGTGGAACAGTCTTGCTCCTCATCAACAACATGACTAAATTCTCTTGCCTTCGCTTGAGGGATTTGATCACTCGAGTCGTTGTTTTCAGGAGCATTTTCCTTTAGGTGTGATAGGCAGTCGACTTCCTCTTTGAAGGTGGAGCAGTTAGAGTTACTTTCCAGCTTAGGCTCGCTCTTAATGATTTTTCTAGGCGAGTTCTGTCCTTCTAGGCTTTCGTTCAGAGAATCTGCCTGGTCTGGGTGCCGTATTACGCAGCGTTTTTGATGCTTAATCAAACTGCTCACATAGGTGTAACTCTTCTTGCAGTTAGAACAGTTAAAATTAGCGACGTCTACACCTTCGCTATGGATTTGCATATGCTGGCGCAGGTTATAAGACGTGGAGAACCTCTTAGGGCAGTGATCGCATGGGTAGTCTTTTTCGCCAGTATGTGACTTTTCATGTCTCTTGAGGTTCGAACTTTGTCGAAATTGAGATCCGCAGACGGTGCAAACATACGGCTTCTGGTTGCGATGGATTCTCTCATGCTTTATCAGCGAGGATAAGAAAGTGAAATGCCGAGAGCATGATTCAAGATAGCAAACATAGATCTTTTCTCCGCTCTCTGAGATCAGCATTTTTCGCAATGTTTTTTTGCGAGTGATGGTGTTGACCACTTTGCCTTGGCTCTGATTATTTTTCTTCTGTTTGGATATTATCTCTTGCGAGGTAGAATCCGTGAGCAAGAGCTCATCATTACTTGGACTATCAAGGATTAACGTCATAGAAGCTATCTCGATTGAGGTCTAATGATATAAAGGGATGAAGGGAATCGGTCGAGCGAGAGAGTTAGAAAGGTTTCTTTCTATTCAAAACGTAATTGATTATTAATTTGCTTAGAACTGGCTGCTATTAATTAACAAACTTTTTCGAATGCGCGTAATCATTCTGGAATGGTACTAATTTAATTGATCGAGATTCTTCCAAATAAGCCTCAGTGATTTTGTGAAGGACGTGCCCACCTAAAAACGTTTTAAAACTTCATTGGATTGTCCACCATTCTCACTAACATGCTTGGAAAAGGTAGGTTTTGACTGCTCTTAGTTGTGAGTGTCATGAAATGGTAAATTATCATTGAGAAATTTAAGCTGAAATTAGAAAAAAGTGAAAGAACCCTGTATAAGTTTAATAAAAGAAATATATTTTTGAATTTAAATCTATATCTTACTTAGAATAATTCAAGCAAAAAGACCCGCAATTAGCCTACTTATATATTTGAGTTTCACGTTGATTATAATTTTAATTCCACTCAATTCGTGCTTTCGGTCCAATAAAATTTAGCGGCCAAACAGCCTATAAAAATTTAGAAGTTTTACTGCAAATTGTTCCATAATCAATTTCAAATCGAAAATTACGCAGTTATTTAGTTGATAAAATGCTGGACATAATAAATTTAAGCACTGGTATGTTCAATTTATAAAACTGAGAGTTAAATTTTATTAGAACAGTCCTTTAACAGAGCGTTAGTTGCTAATCATATTAGAGAGTTATTCGAGGGATGGATTTCTTTCGTCTAGGTTAGGCTGATTTTAGATGGGTGGACACAATTATTTATTTTCTTAGGGACATCGACGTTAGTGATGAATTGCTAATTCTCAATTAAAAAATTCACTGTCGGCTAGAAGCTTTATTCAATGTGTTGGTCCCGTCCTAAGCCCAGCTAATTTGAGAGGACATATGAAATTTTGAGGGAGATAGCTTCCATGGTATTTGAAATCAAATACAAAGTATTCTAGCAATTCGATCGTGAGGCATCGTACATTTGACTTGACATATGGCTTTAAAATTTCATGGCTGATAACTCTCAAGACAATTGTGTTTTGAAATTCTTTGCCATTAATTTTAAGAGAACTCTGTCCTTTATTGTAAATTCTAATCAAAAACTCAAAGAACTTAACCTTAAAACGTCATCATTGCCAGGATACTCCTGGGATTTTGGTTGTAATTACAAAGAAGAGAAATTCATTGGCACTCTTGAAAGTTTATTGGGTGGTCTTATTTCTTGCTGCTAATCCTTGGCCTGCAAACCTTTGAACAACTATTCCTTGCAAGTGATTTCCTTAAGAATAGCAGAAATCAACCCAGTTTTCGCGAAAAATTAATACCCATGTCTCAGTACGGTTGAGTATTTTGAATATAAGTTATAAATTATCGATTCGCTGGTAATATATAAAAATAATTTATTAGATTATGTTAAATTTATGATGAAAAGGAAATAAGAAAGAGCAAGCAATGGCTTCTCTTAGAAAGAACTATTACATATTGAAATGCTACTTACTGAGTAATGAAAGATTATCGATCTGATTAAAAAAAATCCTTCAAGCAAACACGTACATTATAAAATATCTGGAGAAGATTTCTGTACACAACTGCAATTTATAATCAATTTGAGATTATCCTCAGTCCTTCTATTGATGTTGCATCTATCCGAAAAACGTGAGTCCAACACGGTATCTCTTCGCGGTGGAGCAAAACTAATCTTAAGTCAACAATGAAATTCAACCATTCAGTTGCGAAGTACTGGTAATAATCAGTCTTATCTGCCATGCACGCATACTCATGCCAAAATCTCAATCACTACTTATACGAAGACCAATGTAGTAAGATAGTATCTCTTATTCTGCAAAAGGGGGACTATGTATAATTCTTGTGATCTCTTTTCTCTAGAATGCTAGAAAAATCTGCAAGTAACTAGCAAAGACAAAGAAATCTCAGCAATTTCGAAGACTAACCCTGATTTCTCCAAAGGCTTAGAAATCCAGATGTTTTATTATTCTAAAAAAGACAATTGCTCGTGGAAAATGCTTGGAGAATTTAGAATAAGCAGCTGTAGATTTTTACTAGATCTCTACATGAGATCTGTGGCTTTTGTTCGAATCTCTTGAGATTTAAGTGGACATATTCTCTTTTTTAGTGCTCCAATCAGAAATGAGATTAAATGACATTAATCACGCATAAGCAGAATTTATTGAGAATTGTGCCGAGACAAGCAACAAATAGCAAATTTTGCCTCAAAGAGAGTTCTCCATTTTACGTTGAAAAATTCAAGTTTTGTCTCTTAATTAAGATTCTGCATTGAAAGGATAATTTTTTTGATGTAAACGTCAATTCTTTAAATTATTTGTTTAAACTCACAGTCTTCTCGAAAAACAACGGTAGATTATTGTGTATACTTCGAAAAAGCTTGAAGATCAGCCTGAGCTTCCAATGCTACATGCAAATATGACTGATGAAGATGCAAGAACGTATCAATAATGACAAAATTAAATAAAATTCATGTTTTAAGCTAACTTCTATCTTTTTTCGTATTTCGGAGGGCTACCAATAAAACTCTAAGCTGTTCTAAAGATGCTTTTTCCAAGCGAAGAGCTGTTAAACTATATTTGCTCAAACATTTCTATGTATGTTTCAAAATTTTCATAGTTATGCAGTTTTTCTTTCTACAAAGAATAAATAAATGGCTCTGCCTATAAAACATGACATTACGGTCCTCAGACTTTAGTTATGTGCTTGTTGGAATGTAGCTAGTTCGCCTGAAGTTAACAAAGTTTCATATAATAAAAACTTTCTGAAGGAAAGCACCTCCTCTAATTGTTTGAGAAATGTAACCCTAGCGAGAGTATTTGCGACTTGACCGCTCTTCGCTCGCTGTGATGGCTGTAATGAAGGTAAATTATCAGCCACTAGTGGCTTATTATCTGACTCTCGATTTATGGATGTCTGATATGCTGGAGCTGCAATATCAGTACGAACTTGAGACTTTACTTCAGTTGGCATGTTACTGTTCTGATTGAGAGCAGGGAGTTCTTCATCCAGCAGTTTAGTACTTTGAAGAAAAGAAGCATCGTTCTGGAGCTCTGAAGAATCAAGAGCATGCTCAAGCTTATTAGCTTCAGCTTTACACTCCATTAGAGTTCCAGTGTAGAAGGCATAACTCTCGATTTTTGGTTCACAGCTCTCACTTTTCAAGTTCAATTCATTATTTTCCTCCTTTAAATCAAAGTAATTAAATTTTTCCTCTAATTTGAGTTCACTCTTAATGATTTTTTTCAGCGGAATTTCCTCTTCTGAGTTTTCTTTAAGAGAGTCCTTTCTATCATCTTGAGATGCCACTGGCTTCTTTGAACATCCTTTTTGGTGCTTGAGTAAACTGGTAAAGTATGTGTATGACTTGTTGCAGCCCGGACAAGCATATTTCGCATTTTCTGAGGCTTGTGTATGGATTTCCAGGTGCTGCCGAAGACTGTAAGTAGACGTAAACTTTTTTGGGCACCGATCACAAGCGTATTCTTTTACACCTGTGTGAGATTTTTCATGTTTCTGACAGTTCGATCGTTGGACAAAGCTGAGTCCACAGATGCTGCAAATATACGGCTTCTCATTGAGATGGATTCTTTCATGCTTTCTGACTGCTGTGAGGTCGCTGAATTGTCGCCCACATGATTCAAGGTAGCAGGCATACACCTTTGCTCCACTCCCTGTAATTATTGCTTTCTTTCTGGGTTTTTTGCGAATGATGCCAACCAGCACACCCTCTTGCGTTGGCGTTGGGCGACTTGCTTTTCGATTTGACATGGGCTCAGTGAAAGAGAGAAATGAAACGATGTCAAAATACTCGATATTTGTCAGAGCTTTTCTGATTAAAATTTTAAATGTCAACTTCGTTAATTATTCGCTTTTGAACGTTTTCCCACGTAATCTCACTCAAATCTAGAAAGAAATCAAAAAGAAATTCGATGAACAGATAATTCTGATAGGTTTATGTCCAAATGGTTAAGATGCCTTATATCGTGAGCTTGATGCAAAAAAGCAATAAAAGGAATTCAAAGGAGACCGAGTGCTTCTGGAATTTAGTTCTCATTTAATTAAATTTCCAGCTTCTAATAAAGCGGATTTATCTCTGGGGGTTGAGGGAACTTTATAAAAATTCCAATTCCCATATTCGAAATTGAATATTTCGTTTCGATCATCCTCCAAAGCAAAATGTTATGAATTATAAGCAACCTTTGCTTGAAGATTGCACTCTCAATAAAGAAATAGTTTCATTTCTTTTAAAAAAACATGAAGTAAATAATTTTTATTCAAATTAATTAGGATGCACCTCGAGAATTTTAGAACAGTTCTTTTTTAATCCAGAACGCCAGCGATGCCACGCATGGACGTATAAAAAAAAAAATCGAAAAATAAAGTTCTTATTTGGGTAACGACCAATCTTAGAACGTTATAATGCATTTCGTGACGATTAAGAGAAATGGAGCCTAGTTTTCCAAGTCAATGCATCAAACATTAGAAATAGAGATTGTTAGAATAATTACGAGAAAGAAAAAAATGAACGATGAGGCTCTTCTGAGGAAATGATATCTGTGTAACGGGAAAAAATCTAACGGAAGATTTCTTTTAGCCAAAACGACTCAAAATCTACTTGGCATTCTCAGGCATTCCCTCAGTTTACTATTGACTGGTGAGAAAAGGTGTTCCACATCAGCTTTCATGACTGATGTAGGAGGAAGCGAAGAATAATTTCTGAGATTTCACTGTAAAGTGATGAATTATTGAGGAAAATCGAAAATTTTTTTTTTCAGATCTTACGAGGTTTGGGATGTGCCATTGCAATACAGATGATCATGCAAAGCTGGGCTCGTATTTTTTACAGCATACTACAATAGCTTTCTAGGTGATATAACTGTTCAAAGCAAAAGGTAGGGCAAGCCCAAAGATTATTTTAATTAAACTGAGACTTGAACTATTTTCGGTAAAAATTCAAAAAAAACACGAAGTAAACAGAGGAAAATTAAAATACATCGGCAAGTAATGAACGCGCTACGAAACGAAATGGCTTTATTGTGAAATAGATCGGAAAACAAAGGATACATAATGAGAATGAATGCTGTTTTTCACTGGAAAAATTAAAATTTTAAATTTTATGAGTTGAGAGAGAAGACTTTCTCAAATCTAGAGTTACTAATATTGGTTCATTAGAGAGGTTTCCGAAAGACATAATAGTATTATTCATAGTAGCAGCCACCATTGCTAGGCAATGCACACACCCCAGGTCTAAATAGAGATATATTAATTTTGATCCCAGCAATTCTGCTGGAGAACTGGAAAGTGTTTTGCTAGTGAGTAAACCTCCAGTGAGTTTCTTGCACATATACTTTGAGATTAACAAACCATGACATCTTGAATAATCGTTGGCGCAGAGTTTTCCCGCCAAAATTTATTGTTGCTTTTGTTTCTTCTTTTAAATTTCTTCCAACCAAGAATGAAATCGGACATTGGTTCTCAAATCAGTCTTAATTTCTGTGCATTTACTGATAAACTTCCTCTCTGCCTCATAAAAAAACTTTCTTCTAAGGATATAGGATAATATAAAAAGAATGATTTGGATTAGCTGTCGTGCATTCTCTCTATCTAGCAAGTCTAAGAGCTCACTTCTGCAGAAAATAACTCTATTTTTTTCATTTTGAGATCGGCTATTTAAGAATTTTAATCCAAGCGAACAAAAGCCGGCACACTTACTCTCTAATTCAATCAAGTTACAAAATATATTATTCAATTCAATTTTAGATTAAGTAAATAATCAATTAGGAGGATTACTCAGAGCAAACTTAGCAAAAATACGATTTCTATCTAGTTCATTATACAGGTAATTTCTTGGACTAAATTTCCATAGTTCTGACCTACTAACTCAGCCTTAGAGCTTCTTCACGGCATTCCGAACCTGGATGTGCAATTTGATGACAGCTCATGCAATAATTTTTCTTGCACCGAGGACAGTTCAAAATGCTTTTATCTTTTAACTTTGAGATATCAACAATATATCCACAGTTATATCCAAAGCATTGAGCGAGTTGATTCGGTCTCTTCTCAACGAAGTTCGCGACGTTCATCTCATAGAATGATCTGACTTCTTCAGAAGATTGAGCGATCTTTATCAACTCATATTTCTCAAAAATATATTTGCAATCTGGAACCATACACTTCACCGGGCTCTTTCTCTCCTCCAGATGCTTTTTGAAATGCTCATGGAGGCATTCCTTGCAGAAGTAGTGCTTGCAACCCAAGACAACTCCTCGTCTCTTCTTTTTCGTGCATTTCAAGCACATCGGCACATCTCCATCAGCCGACCTAGGTTTTTTCAGTACCTTTTTGGGCCTTTCTTGATTTATTATTAAGCGTTCACTCTTTGTCGCGGACCTTGTGACTGGTGCGACTTGCTTCTTTGGTAATGGGAATTCTGCCAGGAGAGGATCAATGTTCTTGGAGTGAATATTAAACCATATGCCTGAATATTGATCCCAGATCCCGAGTAGTTTAGCTCCATGAACGTAGTCAGCACAACTTACAGGCTTTATTTTCACTCGATCGAATCTACTTGGTTTCGGGAGAATTTCTCGATTTCCCCACAGTTGCCACGCTTTCGGGGCTTGAACAGGAGAATTCGACCTATTGCGGACTGGTTTGGTGGATTCTGCGGTGACATGGTCAAAGATAAACCTCTTTCTTTGATGACCTTCAGGTGTTAGTGACGAACCAGTCTTCTTCCTCTCAATGGGAATCAGAAATTCTGTTGTCTTGAGCATTTTTGGGCTTTGACCTAGACTTTTCATTCAACAATGGTTGCGCAGAGGGATAAGGTACCTTTATTAGCTACTATTTTGGCGATTGACATGATCTCTAGAAAATTGATAATCATATTATATCATAATTTATTCCGAAACAAATTAAATACTTTGCGACCAGTAATTGGAAGGATAGATGGATCTAACAGAATCAGAGTAATTCCTGATTGTTTACTGATAAATAACAAATCTTTGGCGCAGATCTGATGTCGTCTTTGTTAGATTAAAGCTGTTACACAAAGGTGAGAGGATACGAGAGCTGTAAGTCAGTGTTGAAGTTTTTTCAAGGCTATCCTTACATACAACTGATTAAATTTTTTGAGATTAGCTACTGAATGGATTATCAACTCAACGGAAAAATGAAAATAAAATAGCGCACAGAAACAAACCCATTATTAGTACGAATGTAGAGACGATAATTGCACGTACTTCACAAAAACTGCAAGCCGGTAATTGTAGTTCAGATGATTCCTGGGTGATCGGCGAATTTTCGTTGAGGATTTTGTTAGAAGGGTCAAAATAAGAGAAGATAATGGCTAGTTTCATCTAATATTAAATTCGTTAGAGCTTCAGAAAGAGAATTTTAAAATAATATGTGAATCTCGAGAAATTTCTGGAATTAGCTACTTTCCTTAAAATTTACCTTTCAATTGACAGTTTCGGTAGTGGTCTGAGGCCATTATTGGCTTAACGTTCGAAGAGTGTGAAGATATATGCAGAAGAAGTCATCATCATTACTAAGAGATTTAAATGGCTTTTCATTTGAAAGCCGTAATTCTTTCAGCTTTGTTTCAGAACTTTAATTATAAGTCTCAAATCAAATCTGATGACAGAAGTAGGAACACTCGTAGCTTCTGCCACGTTAACCTTAGATATCATTGCTATAGTCGGTTTTTTAATAACTATTTGACTCATGAAATATCACATCACAATCGAAAATTATTATTTTTGAGTAAAATACGGGAGTCTCTTTGTCTACATAATAACTACTATCTATGTTACTAACTAATCTCCAGCTAATACTGACTTGTAACTAACAATTCCGCTAATTCCAAAAAATTTTAACCATTTACAATATGGTAGGCTTCGTATTTATCCACTACCATGTTTCCCGCAACTCCGTAGCTCAAATAATTTCTTTGGTTTTTTGCGCAGATGACACCGATGGCAGTTCTAAATCGCTGTTTGCTTCTCCCAATATCTCCGAAAGACTTGTTTTCTCGACTTTTGGTTTCATTTTTCGTTTTTCTCTTTCTCTTTTGGAAGGCCCCAGCGAGGAGTTTGATAGTATCAATGATGATTTTCCTATCACTTCCAGCTCTAGAGGTAAATTCTGATTTGTCCGTTTTTCAGGTACAAGCGATTCATTTATTGAATTCAGATTCGTTTGAGAGTCTAGATTTATTTTTTGATTCCTTCTCCTCGCTTGATTATCGAATCGAAAGATAGGGAAGTTATTGCTTTTGGGAGAGACCAATCGAGGCAACTCCAGTTTCTTAAGACTGGGCTGTTTAGCAGCTGGAGAACGCATATAATTTTCTTGACTCGGCTTAGAGAGTAATTTATTCGGAAGCAAAGGCATCCGTCGTTGTTCAGATTGATAAGATAAAGATGCATAATCATCACTCCTTTCTGTTGTGTTGGTTTTTTCTCTCAGCTGAAACACTGATTGGTCGTGTAAAGCCATTTTTTTGAATTGTAATTTTATAATCTTTTCTTCTAAGCGTTGCGTGTAATTCTGAGAGTGTTTTGCCTTGTCAAGACTTAAATGTCCAGCGATTTCTCGTAAAACAGTTGATTGATCATTCATCGCTGCTAGAAGAGCGTTCATGCCTTCATTCTGACTTTTTTCCTCCTTTTTCTGAGAATTTTGCTCATAATTTCGTAGATGGTACGGCTGTCTTATTTGAGAAGGGCTTACACGATAGCCAACTGGCGAATAATTAAACGAATTTGCCACAAGATTCGAACGCATTGGAGAATAGTTGGGACTGAAAGGCATTTTCGACTGAAAGAGTAGCGAATTCTGATTATAATTCGGAAAGCAATTGCGAGGTGTCCTATAGGAAAAATGACTAGGTGAATCTTGAGTGATTCCATTGTATGGATGCGGATTGCGAGGCCGATCTGTGTACGGAGAACCCATGTTTGTTATGATCTGAATTCTTCTTTTATACTTCCTATTTGCATCACTTTCACCACCTAACCATTGAGAGGTTGGATGGCTGATATTGGTATTAAATTGCATTTGCTTGGTTGCCTCACCACAGGCGGGTCCAACGATTTTCTATTCCTGAATGATGTATTCGCCGATATTTTGTAAAGTTAAAATTTAATTAGTGTTCTTATTGCTGTTTAATCCACACACAACTTTTTGCTTTATAGAGAAAAAATGAGAAGAAATTTCACTAGTTTATCTACGAACCACGAACAGCCATAGTTCTCGGTTTTGGGCTGGTTTCGTTGATCCTGGACGATATTTGCTGAGCAGACCCCTAAATAATGAGTGCGAAGGATTGTATCATCAAAAATTAACTCAAAAGTTCATTTCATCCTTTAAAGAGATGGAAAATCGATGCTTAGACTATTCATCATGACCTCTAGCTCAAGGATGATCTCCTATGGCCTTGACGGCGTATGGTTTTGACGAGCTAGTTCTCTCACAACACATAACCCGAATAAATATCTAAGTTGATCAATATATTTAAGCTCATTATCTATATCATCTAGATTTGAATCGACTGAGACTTATATGAAAATCAGGTCCTTGGAGAGGCTGCCCGCCAATACTTTTCGAAGCTATCACTATGGGAAAACTTCAAAAGAAAAATTGATGTATTTTACTCTAGAGAGGAAGCTTATCAAGAGGCAACAAAGCTTAAACGAGGCCATTTTCTGAATTTGAAAATTTTCTTCTTCGAAAGAATTTGATAAGTTTCTTATTCTAATGAATTTGAACTAATTTAGTTTTATCATTCATTGTGACGCTTCGACATATTTATGAAGGTTTTCGCTGATGGTGGATTTTTGCGTCAACACATATGATATGTATTTTGACTTTGTTATTGTTATGAAAATTGAACTTTAGGAACCAACAGGAATTCTCTTTTCTCTTTAGAAATACTTTGTTTCAAAGGCATTCTCAAATAATTTCGTCGTCCTTAAAAAGCAGCATTTTACTGACACTTTGTCCGACCTCTGTCCTATATAATTGCCACTAATATGTCATTGTATTCTCCAATTAGATTAAAACTATAGCTGGCTATGGAGTCAAATGTTTCTATTTTAGAGGGTACGGCTTGGGCAAAATCTCAATAATATGCAAAACGACTTTGATTTGACTACTTATCAATCTTGAGATATTTTTCTTGCTTTGGAAGTAAAGGTGACCTGATACCTATCTCTAATGAATGGTTTGTTAATATAGGTTCTTTCATGCAATTCTTTTTCGGAAATAAGGGAAGTACCTTCTACGTTCATTGTTGATCTCGAAGATCTTCAATCCACTGAAGCCATATTCGGAGCCTTTTGCATTATTCTGACTATAAATAACGTAATTTCAACTCGGTGAATCAGTTTAAGAATACCTTCAACAAAGAGGAACTCGGTTCCGGACTGAGGAGACAAGTTAATGTCTTTATACTATATTGTCCTGCTCAAGGGCTTCAACAAATTAAAATTTGGGAAATGCTCGCCTCCTAACCCCTCATAAGTAAATTGGTGCTGGATAACTAATCAATGGTTTTTTTTACTAGCAGTAGAGTTCACAGACAGATATTCCTTAGTAGAATTCTATATAGCATAATGGATGCTGATTTGAGCTCGTTTTGGAGCTCAAACCACTAATTCAGCCTTGTATCGAATGAAATCTTGATGGTCTCATTAGAACCAATAGCCATAAGTCAAAGTATCCAGAACACACGGAGTCGTAAAGTTAGAGAAAAGATTGATAAATAGTCTCCTGATTCTCTTCGAGCCATGCCTTCTCTGAAGGATTCTTCCTCAGAATCCTACCTAAAAGATAAAAGAAGAGTTAAAGCGATCGTTCCTGAGTTTTTTCAATACACTGGCGGATCGTACATCTAGTGGTAGGATGGAATCTCTTTGCGATATCGATTATCGCTCATGCATGGAATCATGCTGAAAGCATCCCTTATCAGCTCTGAAGGAAAAAGGTCAGATGAAAATAGTGTTCTCACTGACTCTCCAACTTCACAGCTTGACAGGGATTGATCAGAGAGATTTTTGCTTCAGACTATGACATTTGGGTCAGTCAAGAGAAAAAACAATATTTCTTTATAGAACTTGGTATAAATTTTTTTTTAAAGAAGGCTTTCCAGATATTAATAGCCGCAGTATTCTATAAAACGAATTCTCTCAATGATTCACTGGATGTGTTCCTTTTGATTTAAACTAGGGTTCTTAATCTATAAAAAAGAAGTTTTACCTGAAAGAACCCAAGTCAATTCACTTCCCTAACATTGTACTCTCAGTGAAAATCTTTGCAAACTCCATGATCGTTGATTTTCAGGCAAAATGTGTGGGAGTGCCCTTGGGAACATAATAAGCTCAGAAATTAATCCAATAATCTTCATTGTTCTTTAATAATATCTGACACCCTTCAGATTTTACTTCTGTTGTTTTGCGTCCTCAGGGTAGTTATCTTGAGATGGGTGCTCACTAGAAATAATGCCACGATTAACTCTCCCAAAGTGAATATTCCAGGTTAGAGTGATTTTGGCTTCAATATATGATTGCGTTACTTTAAAATAGCTGGGTTGTAGAGTATATTATGCATCTTTCAGCTGATCTACAAAACTCATAGAATTTGTGCCTCCATATGAGGAATCTCTGCTCAGCATCGAAACCATATTGCCTATTAGTTGAGTTTAGCCAAGATCCAATCCTGGCAAATACTTCATAGTGATACGAAAACCAACACAAAGAAATGATTAATCTACTAGCCATAAATTTGGGAGGTGTTGTTAAGTTCATGAAAGCTAAATAGTTGTCAATTTATTACCATCGTGTGATCAAGAGTCAGTA